>Ga0181520_10000111_pt1 | contig 159917 bp, 133 predicted proteins | sample PEATcosm2014_Bin_29_FD_132451 | JGI IMG/M metagenome (GOLD analysis project Ga0181520, IMG submission 132451) | Peatland microbial communities from MTU Mesocosm Facility, Houghton, MI, USA - PEATcosm2014_Bin02_30_metaG | ecosystem: Environmental > Terrestrial > Soil > Wetlands > Peat | place... | reverse complement strand
TCCTATCTCGACAGCTAAAATTGAAGAGCTTATTTTTGAACTAAAAAAAGATTACACAATTGTTATAGTTACACATAATATGCAGCAGGCTGCAAGAGTGAGTGATTACACTGCTTTCTTTTACGTGGGTGAATTGATTGAATACTCCGAAACAAAAAAAATATTTACCTCCCCTGAAAAAAAACAGACGGAAGATTACATTACGGGAAGATTTGGTTGAAATTATTTCTTGTTTATTTTAGTAACCCTAGTTTAAAAGACTTTTAATTATTATATAATAGGAATAAAATGGAACGACATTTTGAAAAAGAATTTGATGAATTAAAAATGACTATTAATAAAATGGCATCCATCGTAGATGAGCAGGTAGAGAATAGTTTCAAAGATATGGAAGACACTGGCGTTAAGCTTTATAAGGAGGTCAAGCAGAGAGACAGGGAAGTAGATGCTTATGATAATTTAATTATGGCGCAATGTGAAAATCTTCTTGCTCTTTATCAGCCGGTTGCTACGGATTTACGGTTTATCCTGACTGCGATCAAAATTGACAGTCAATTAGAGCGCTGCGGCGATATTGCTGTTAATATTGTCCAGCGCGTAAAGAAAACCGATAATTCACGAAACCTAATTACTCAAACCGATCTTCCTGAAATGGGCAGAACTGCCCGTTCAATGGTTAAAGATGCTATTACGGCATTTATTAACAGGGATAGCGAACTTGCTAAAACTATTTGGGCTAAAGATGAGATAGTTGATTCGCTTAATAAAAAAGTTTTTAATCAGCTTGTGGAAGTTATAAAATCTAATCCTGAAAATGCAGAAGCCGGCGCCCATCTTATTGTACTTTCAAGACAGATTGAAAGATTAGCTGACCATGCTACGAATATTAGTGAAGATGTAGTATTTCTTATTGAGAATGAAATTGTTTCCCACAAGAAAAAATTGCAAAATTATAAATTACCCGAATAAGAATTAAATATTTTCAGAAATAAATTTTTTAAATTCATTCACTGTATTAAAAAGAAAATCGCTGTTAAGGCTTTTAACTTCTTTTTTTACATAGTGGTCCCATAATACGGAAGCAATTTTAACTCCCGCTGATCTTGCAGCCTTAAAATCCGGCGATGCATCTCCAATCATTAGCACTCTTGCTTTATCCAAATTAAATTTTTTAATAAAATTATTTATTCCTTCTGCAGAAGGTTTATGCTCTTTTACATCATCGCCCGTTATTATCATATCGAAATAATCATAGACTTCAAGTTTTTGCAGCGTTATTGTTGCGGCTTCTTTTCCTTTCCCGGTAAAAATAGCAAGGAGGATATTTTTTGACTTAATATACGTAAGTATTTCTTTTATCCCCGGGAAAAGATTTGCAAGATGATGATTCCTGGTGTAATAATCATAATAATCTTTCCTGGCGGCATCGTAATTATCGCCCGTCCATTCTTTTATTATTACATTTTCCGGTGGACCGAATAATTCCATTATTTCTTCATTTGTAAATGATTTATTTAAATATTTATTTGAAAGATATCTGAATGATTTAAAAATTAAATCGTTAGTGGAAGCTAATGTTCCGTCAACATCAAAAATTATTCCGTCAAAATTGCGCATTATTAAATCCGTAAAAAAATTAAACTGTTATATAAATTTAATCAAAAGTGATCTCACTATTTTCGATAAGTTATTTGCTATAAATAATTTTACAATTATTTAATTTGCAAAAGATGATGCCCTTCCGCATCTTTAAATACCAAAATTTGTGCGGTGAATGTAACAAATATTAATGATCAAGCTAAAAGAAATTGCATTTCTGTTTTTGAAATTGATAACCACTGCATTAACAGGCTGGCTGCTATTCTTAATAAAAATATAAAGCCCGCCATGAGACAAATCAATAAATTTAACTTTATCTTAATATTAGCCTCATTATGTTTATATTGTTTTTTTAGTTAATTATTTACACATATCTTATAAATTCTGATGAAAACAAAGGTCATATACCTCATCTTTCAATTGATTATAATAACTGCTTATTCCAATGTCCTGGCAGATTTTGATTATTTGCGCGAGGGCGATGTCTATCATGAGAGGTATGATAATATAAATGCTGTTAAGAGCTATGAGAAAGCATTCAAAACTTTTCCAAATAATTATTGGATAATATCAAAACTTACACTTTCGTATGATGATGCGGGCGAGGAGATGCTGGAACTAAAGAAGCTTGATGATGCGGAAGTGTACGTTAATAAGGCGGTTAGTAGTGCGGAATTGTTTCAAAGCATGTACCCGGACAGCGCTTTGTCTTATACTTATCTTGCTTTGTCTTACGGTAATATTGCGATGTTTAAGGGCGGGAAAGAAAAAATAAAATATGCTTTTAAAGTAAAATTAAATGCCGAAAAGGCGATGAAAATGAACCCTGAAGATATCTACCCTTATATTATCCTTGGCATATACTTACGTGAAGCGGCTAATTTAAATTGGTTTGAAAAACTATTTGCAAAATCCTTTTTAGGCGGCGTTCCTGAAGGAACCTATGAAGAATCAAAACAAATGTTTTATAAATCTTTATTTCTTGATCCCGGTGTAATTTCCGCATATTATAATTTATCAAAAACCTATGATAAATTAAACGACCGGAAAAATGAGATTGATTGTCTTAACAGAGTTATTCAATTGCCTGTAAGAAATTTCAGGGATAAATATTCAAAAATTAAAGCATCTAAAAAATTATACCAATTGCAAGATTAAATTTTAATTAATTCGAAAAATTTGCTTCCGGACAATAAAATTTTTCTGATTAAAAAATCGGAAATAATTACTCGACCTTCTGATCTTTGTTCTCAACTATTTCTTTTGATTTTTTTTCTTTTACTGCTTTTACAATTTTATGCTCTTCTATGGATACAATATGATTTGTATTCAAATAAATTTTTGTAACATTATCGGAAGAGCCGCAAAAGGATAAAAAATTTGATGATAGCTTTTTAACGGTGATTTTTTGATCGGAGTTTACTGAGATGGTTTTACCATCAATGAAACGAACTCTGTAAGATTTCATATTTGTCCTCTTTATATTAATTTAGGATATAATGTGTCTATTTATTGAATGAATTCAAACAATTTCAGGTATAAGTGCATTATTTATTAATTCCAATAATTGTTTTTTTTCATACGGTTTTGCAATATAGTGAGAAAATCCGCATTTAAGCAAGTTATCCTTATCATCATTCAAGGCGTAGCCGGTCATGGCAATTATGGGTATATCGATATACTTCTTAATTTTTCTGGCAGTTTGTGCTACATCCACGCCGTTCATACCTTCGCCAAGATTTATATCCATTAATATTATATTATAAAATTTTTCATTAAGCATACGCAATGCATCCGATGCATTCTGTGCATAATCGACAACACAGGTTTCCTTCAAATAAACCATTGTGAGTTTGCTATTCAATTCATTATCTTCCACAAGCAGTGCTAAAGGTAAATTATTAGATTTATTTGCAAGTTTAGTGTGAACTTTATGAGAAGTACCCAACTTAATCTTCTCATACATAGCTGGAAACTTAAGACTGAATATGCTGCCCTGATATTTTTTACTCTCAACTAATATTTCACCCCCCATGAGTTCAGTCATCCTTTTAGCAAGAGTCAGCCCAAGTCCGGTTCCCTCATGCGTTCTGCTAAAACCTTCACTTTCCTGCTTAAATTCTTTAAATATAGATTCTAAATTCTCTTTTGAAATACCGATTCCTGTATCTGCAATTTTTATAATTGCGTATGGCTTTTGATTCTGGAAAAGTTCTTCAATAACAATTTTGATACCACCGGCTTTAGTAAATTTTATTGCATTGTCAACTAAGTTATACAGTATCTGAATTAAAATCGACTCATCTAAATGAAGCTTTAATGAAGGCGATTTAATCTCGATGTTGAAAAATAATCCTTTATTAAGGGCTTCCTCTTGAAATTTCTTTGCAACTTCGGAAATAATATTATATAGGTCTATTGATACGTTGTAAATCTCTTTTCTCTCGGCTTCAAGGCGGGACAGTTCTAAAATTGAATTCAATGTGCTGAACAATCTTTTGCCGGATTTCAAAATGTGATTTGCCATATCTTTGTGTTCAGGGGCAGTTAATTCTTCCGAAAGTAAATCAGCAAAACCAAGTATTCCGTTGAGAGGTGTTCTAAATTCATGACTCAAATTAGAAAGTAAAGCGGTTTTAAGCCTATTTGATTCTTCGGCGATTATTTTTGTTTTTAAAAGCTCGTCTTCTTTTTTCTTCCTTTCAGTCAGATCCCGTGCAATAACAAGAATATAAACACAGCAATTCTTTAAATCCAGAATAGGCTTTAAAGAAGCATCAAAAAAATAATTTTTTTTGTTGAATACACAACTAAATTCAACCTTAACCTTTTCTTTTTTAGAAACTACTTCTTTAGATGCTTCATTAAAACTGAAAGAAATATTGTGATCGAATATTTCTTCAACCTGTTTACCAATACAGTTGTATTTTGAAAATCCGGTTATATTTTGAAAAGTACTATTTACGGATAAATAAGTGAACCCTCCATCCTTCTCTACATTTATGAGGAACATTAAATCTGAAGTACTGTCATAAATAACAGATAGTATTTTGTCTTTGTCTTTTAAGTTATCTTCTAAAAAAGTATCTTCGACCAAAGGAGATAATATCCATGTCTCTAAATCGTCATAAGACTGCGAAGTGAATTCGATTTTTCTTTTTGAATTATCTTTTTGAATTATCTCGGCTTTTGCTTTACTTGTTCTCAATTTAAAAGTAATTTCTTCATTATCCGGTGTTAACTGGATAATTTTCCCCAAGCTTTCTTTACAATTAATTTCTTCATTCTTATATCCAAGAAGTATTTCTGCCTGGCTATTCATCCACAAAGAATCATTATGTATGCAAATGGCGGATAACGGCAGGCTTTCTATAATTTCTTTAATTAATTTATTCTTCATAAGTTACCTCTGATTTATAGCGTACTGTAATATCTGATTTATGTATATGGCGTTGTTGATTCTTATCAGGCAAGTTCTTTATATAAATTTATGCCGGAAATAGAATTAGGTAAACAAACTTTAAATGTGCTTCCGAACCCTGGTTTACTTTCAACATCTATCTTGCCCCCATGTTTATCGACTATTTTTTTTACAATATACAACCCCAAACCTGTTGATGATTCATGCCCTGTAGGTCTCGCGCTCAACCTTTGAAATTTTCCGAATATTTTTCCCAAGTCATCTGGCGTTAAACCGGGCCCATTGTCTTGAACTTTTATTTCAAGATCATTATTAATATGTTCAACGCTTACTTTTATAATTGTATCAAATTCAGAATATTTAATTGCGTTGGAAATGAGATTTTCCAGGACCTCTTTTAATTTTTGTTTATCAGCATTAACAAGCAATTTCTCTCTGCAAGCATTGAAATTAATTGATTGTCTTTTTGCAGATAAAGAATGTTCGAATAAAAAAATTGCAGACTTTACTAATGCCGTCACATCAAAGATTGTTCTTGCTATATCAATATCGGTTGCATCGTTCGCTGCTGAAATCAATAGATCGCTTAATAATTCATTCATCTGGCTTGCGCTATTATGTATATACTCTATGTAAGACGTAATTTCATCGTTATTAACCTCTTCATCAATAATAAGTTGTGAAAAACCAAGTATGGAATTTATGGGATTACGTAGGTCATGGGCAGCGATTCCAAGTACTTCTTTCTTAAATTCATTAGCATCAGTCAATGATTTAAGAGTGAGCATATGTACCTGGGTTTGTGCGAGGAGTAAGTTATGAAAATCAAGCAGTTTTAAATCACCGTTTTCCAATTCAACAATAATCGGATCATGCCTGTAACGCTCTTCCCGTTTTAAAGCTTCATTAGCGGCTGTTAATACTGATATGTTACAAGATAAAAAGAGAAACGGTTCAACAAGTTTCTCGTCAAAAAAAGAATATACGGTTCTCTTTGAAAAAAGCTCAAACATGAACTTTTTGCTCATTGATTCATGAAACCTTGTTCGTGAAAGCATCCTAAAGAAAGAATTTCCATTATAAACAATAACGCCGGAAATACCTTTGTCTTTTTCAAAAATTTTAAATACTTCCATCAAAAAATCAGTTGTTTTAATTGAGGCAGTATACAAATCAAGGTCGCTTAAAACAGCATTGATACCAATATTAAATTTCATAAAATCATTCTACCCTTTTTCTTTTTTTTTAATACAATATAAAGAATACAGGTTAAGTGTACTTTAATTAATTGTTATTAAATTATTAACAAATTTACTAATTGAAAGAGGGGGGATAATTATTGCCGATTCAGCCTAAAAAAGCATAAATAGGCTTTATTTTGTGTGAAAACACATTAAACTCAGAAGTTAAGTGATTACCCCTTTAGGGATTCTTGAGCAAGTTGTATCGTCTTTTTAATCCCCGCTTCATAAGTGGTTGGCTTAAAATTGAAATGACTTTCAAACTTTGACGAGTCAAATTCGTAATCATATTCATTCTGGTAAAGCATTTCATATATCTCTTTAATTGGTTTATTAAAAAGCCCAGCAGCTTTTACCATCCATTTTGATAGTACCGTAAATGCCGGTTTTGCTTCAAAATATTTAGCTGCTAATTCAATAAATTGTTTCCCGGTTAAAGCAGGTTTTGCAGTGGGAAGATGCCATATTTGGTCAAATGCACTCTCGTCTCTAGAAAGTAAATATAAAGACTTGCCGCAATCTAAGGTATAGGTAAACGAATGCTTCACATTTGAATTTACAAACCATTGTGCCTTTTTCCCTTTTGCTAGGTTACTAAATACCATAATATTTAGTATGCTTGAATTTGCTGCATAAGGTCCATAAAAATCCGCCGAGCGTGCAATTAATGCAGAAATATTTTTTTGTTTTACTTCCGAAATTAAATATTCGGCAATTTTGGCTCTTACTTCACCCTTTTTACTGCATGGATTCATTGGAGTATTTTCGTCCATTTTACCGTTGACTCTTCCATACATATAAACATTATCAAAGAAAATAAGCTTTGCATTTTTAGCTGAACATACTTCAACTGTGTTTCTCAGTATAATTGACCAGCGTTCCTGCCAAATCTTAATATCATAGGGCAGACCGGCTAACAGGTATACGATAGAATTTTCTTCAACAACATTCTTTACCTCTTCAATATTAACTAAATCGGCTATTGATGACTCAGCATTATTAGTGTTATGTAATTTACGTGACACTAACTTTACCTTTTCGTTATTAGAAAGCAGTTCTTTTGCTAATGATGCTCCGATAACCCCGCCTGCGCCAAGTATAATATGTTTATTGATTGTTTTCAATTAATAATAAATCTTTTAATTGTTTTAGCACAATATAATAATTACAAATTCTTTATAACAATACTTTGAAACACTATAAAATTATTTAAGCAGGGAACCAATATGCGGAATGCTGATCAGAATATAGATGTTGTAAAAATACTTACGGAATTTCCAGCTTATGTATCATTATATCTTAGCAGCTATTCAAGCAACCATATTTATCTCTTTAGCGGTAATAGAGCTTATTATCTCAATACGATCAAAATTCCTGAAAGAAATCATTAGGCATGTACCGTCTTCACAATCTAAAACCAATTTAGAATCACTTATAAAAGATATTATAGCTAAAATAAATTTTTTATTTTCATCTTCAGGTAAAGGGAAATGGTATTTTACTATATTGCCAACTTTCATAGTCGTTCCTTCAGATTATGCTGCTTTAATTGTTTTATACATTAATGTTTTTTTGTAGTTATCAATTATTCCGGCATAGCTTTCCAGCAACCGGGAAATAATAGTGTCCCATGATTGCGCAAGTGAATATTTCAAGGCATTCAAACCAATATCCTGGCGTTTTATTTCGTTGTCTAAAAGATATAAAATTTTCCCGGCGAAACTTTCCGCATTATGAGGCTCCGCTATTAAACCGGTAATCCCTTCATTTATTATTCCGTATGCTCCCCCTTCTCGCGCGCACACCGGCGGTATGCCTGAAGCCATTGCTTCTACCGTTACATTGCCAAATGTTTCTGTTGTTGAAGGGAAAGCAAAAATATCACTGGATGAATATACAGTAGAAAGACTATTGCCGGATTTATAACCTAAAAATATAGCATCGGGCATCATTTCCTGCAACTCACACCGGATTGGACCATCACCAACAAGAACAAAAACGGCATCATTCCTTTTAGCCGTAATTATATTATAAGTATCTGCAAAAACTTTCATATCCTTTTCCCAGACTAATCTTCCGGAATAAAGAATTATCTTTTTATTTTTACAGCCAATAGATTCTTTCCATTCAAGAGATTTGAAAGAAGGGTTAAATACTTCCGTATCGACTCCGTGAGGAAGGAATTGGATTGTTCCCAAACCCTGCATGGATAATTCCTTCATTATCGGAAGTGATGGAACAAAAACGGTTTCGCATTTATTGTATAATGATCTTAAATAATTCCATCCCCAATTTTCGAGAGCTTTGATTTTATAATATTTTGCATAGCTTGGAAAATGAGTATGATATGTTGCAACTACAGGGATATTATTTTTCTGACCGTACTTAACAGCGGCATATCCAAGTGAACACGGAGAATTTATATGTAGTATATCAGGCGCAAAGTTTTTTAAACTTTCTTCAAAATATTTTATTCCCGGAACTGCAAACTTATATTCCTTGTATAGCGGTATAGTAAAAGACGGTACTTCAAACATTCTTGTAGGTTGTTCTAATTCTAATGGAATAACCGGTGAAAAAAATATGTTTTCAATTCCGTTCTTATTTAAGTACTCTATCATTTTATAGAGCACTCTTGTCACCCCATCCTGTCCCGGCTTCATTGAACCAGCAAAGTACGCTATCCTTATTTTATCCTGCATTATTTTTCCTTGAAATTGAAAATAATTTTTTACCTTATGCGTGCCGGACTTTTTTACCGCCTAACAAATATTGCACAATGAGTAAGATTACGCTTACTATAAAAAAGAATGTTGTTTTCATCATTGTCTCTATGTTTAATCCTCCGAAACTTAGTTTTTAAATATTATTATATTGTTAACTCAATGTTAATTCTATGTTATTTATTTAAAACATCTTGCTTGCAAACCTTTGATATATGATTTTTAAGCGCTTCATTTGATTTATTATATATTTGTGTCTTATTTATAGATAATCAATCTATCAGGCAATGCTAAAAAAAATATTATACAAGCTAATTTCTTTTTTTCATTTACCTTCTGATGCACTAAAGATGTTAGAACTTGCTAATGAAATTAGCGGGATAAATAAAAAAACGTTACCTTCAGAGCTTCTTCCTCTTAATACAATTCAATTGTCGAGAGGACTCTTGAATTATACTGTTTTACAAAGCAGTCTTAATTGGATATTCCCATATTGGGCTGAAAAGCAATATAATCATAAATCCCTTTCATTTATTCCCAGATCACATCTCAGTTTATCAATGAATGTGACTGAAAGAAATTGGACTGCGGTGGGTAATCCGGAATGTGACACTGAACCAATTGTGGATCCGGGAGGATTGGTAACTCCATTTAAAGATGGTTGGTCAATTGATACATGGATGCAAATAAATAATGATATTATTCTTCCTTCAAAAAATAATTATACTACTCAGACATTAATAAATGATTTGCCAATCATCGAGACAAAAACCAGCCTGGGAAACAATTTAATGGTTTCCCGGGTATATACATTTCAAAAAAATCTTTACATAAAAACGGAGATCAATGCGGAAATTGATAATAACGCTTCTATTATATTTTCAATTAGACCTTTTAATCCGGAGGGTGTTAGTATAATAAACAGCATCGTTTTTGATTCTCCTGCCAATTCATTCTTAATTAATAATAAAGATTATGTCGTATTTAATAAAAAACCTTCTTTTGTTTATTGCTCAACATTTGAGGAATCGGACTCATACCATGCTTTGGCAAAAGAAAAATCCAAATTTACATCAAGTTGTGTATTCGGAATGGCAAGTGCAGTGGCGGTGTTTAAATGCTCTGAAAAAGAAAACGGTGTATTATGTACTTGCAGCCTGAATTCAGATAAGATTCCTTTTGAATTTCACTCAAGCACCGATACCGAATCATATTGGGTCGGTTTATTGCAAAAGGGCGTTATGATTAATACGCCTGATGATAAAATTAATTCCTTATTTAATTTTTCCGCTGCCACTCTTTTAATGCTGCTTGATAATGATTCAATTACTCCGGGCCCGTTTACATATCACCAATTTTGGATAAGGGATGCGGTATTCATGCTGAACGCATTAGATAAGCTTGGTTATTCGGAATTAACTTTACCTGTGATAAAGTCGTTTAAAAAATTTCAGAATAGGAAAGGATATTTTCGCTCTCAACAGGGAGAGTGGGATTCGAATGGTCAGATACTCTGGTGCATTTACCGGAATGCTATTATAACAAATAATTATAATATGTTGGAATCTTTTTTTAATTCACTATTGAAAGCGGTAAATTGGATTGATAATTCAAGGCTTTGTAATAAAAAATTTCTCGGTAAACCATTCTATGGGCTTTTACCTGCCGGTATAAGCGCTGAGCACATTGGTTTAGTCGATTATTATTATTGGGATAACTTTTGGTCATTAGCCGGATTGCAATCTTTCGGTTCAATATGTAGGATACTAAATCATGTAAAAGAATTGGAATATGTTTATGCTCTGATTAATGAATATCAAAATGATTTGCATAATTCAATCGAAAGCGTTCGCAGCAAATATAATTTAGAAGCCATTCCTGCTTCGTGTACAAGGGGAATTGACTGCGGTATGATTGGTTCAATTAGCGCAATCTATCCGACACAATTATTTAATCCGGATGATAAAAAAATATTAGCGACATTGGACGTTTTGTACCAAAATTATTTTTATAAAGGAATGTTTTTCCAAAACTTTATTCATTCAGGTATGAACGCATATCTTACTCTTCACGTTGCACATGCGTATTTATATTCCGGCTGCAGGGGAAAATTTTGGGAAATTTTATCGTCGGTAACTGCTAATTCTACACAAACTCTTACTTATCCAGAAGCTATTCATCCGTTTACCGAAGGGGGAGTCATGGGAGACGGTCACCACGGGTGGGCGGCGGCAGAAATTGTCTTAGCTGTCCGTGACGCATTTGTATATGAATGCTTTAGTAATTCATCGGAACTTTTGGAATTAGTTTTGTTCGCTGGAATTCCCGCATCGTGGTTTAAACAATCAAAACCCTTTTCAATCAGAAACACACCTGTACCCGGTGGGAAAATATCAATAAATGTTATTCCTTCCGGATTGATTATAACTATAAAGATTGATTTCCATAATTCAAATAAGGGTAAAAATGTAAAGTTGAATTTAAATTTACCGTTCGAAATTGAAAAAGCTAAGGTAGATGGTATCCCTTTTACGTCCTTCAAGGTTGCAAAAAAAACATTTGCTGTATATTCTTCAAATAAGGAAATAATTATTTGGAAAAAACAGAATATAATTTAGACAGTTTCCAGTTCTAATATTTGCCCGGCGATTAAATCTTTAAAAAAGAAATCCTTTGAATCAGTTAACCATTTTTCAGACGAAATATTGATAACTTTAAAATCTATATCCTTTTTGTTTATATCAATAAAGTTAATATTGATTTTTCCCTTTTCCGTGCCTTTTAAGCTTGCGCCTGCATTTGAAAAAATAATTCCTTTACGCACATAATCTTTTGATGTATGATAATGACCATGTAATACTAACTCGACACCAAAATGTTTAAAAATTTTAAACAACCTTTTCTTTTTTCGCAATTTCATTGTCTGCTTTTCAATTTTCTGCCAAAAACTTCCGGGTGAGTTTTGATTGACTTTCATTTTGTTAAAATGGTGATGAACTAATACAATTTTTCTGTATTTCTCATCTTGATATTCTTCCAATATTCCCGATATAGTGTTAAGTTGTGAAAGCTCGATTATGCCGTTAGATGCAAACGGGTTGCTCACCTTGGAATATTCAGCAATTGAGTTCAATCCGATAAATATAAAATTATTTATTTTTTTTACGAATGGAAAGACATCTAAAGGATTGTAATTAATACTACCGTTGAAAAGTTCAGGGAAAAACCCGTAAAAGCTGTCTATCATCTCCTTGTAATTTACTTTACTGCATTTATCCGGGAAATTAAATATATCTTCGGCAGTTTGTACACCGCCGAAGATATCGTGGTTCCCTATAACAAGAGAGAGTTTGTTACAGTCTAGTAAGTTTAATTTTTCAAAGAGTTTGCGGAGAATGATAAAATCTCTTGGCACGGCATTATCTGTTAAATCTCCCGTGATTGCAATATGATCTGCCTGCTTCTCTATCGCATATCTAAGTGCTTGTTCAATTTGATAAAGATTGTTATTACTGAAGAATGTTGTAAAATGCAGATCGGATAAATGTGCAATTCGCATAAACTCATTTAAATTGTTGTGTCCAAACTTACAATTGGAATGTTACCAAAAAATGAATTTATTGTGAAGAAATTGTTAAATCATTCATAAGAATTAACATTTCATTAACATAATCTTTATATTGCCTTAACATACCCGCCCTAAATTTACACTCAAAATTATTTTGTATGCCAAAAAAGATCCTATTTATTTGCGGTTCACTGAATCAAACAACAATAATGCATCAAATATCAAGGTATTTGGACGAGCATCTTTGTTACTTTACTCCATATTATGCAGATGGAGTGATTGGGCAACTGTCTCGGATGGGCTTCCTTGATTTTACTATTCTTGGCGGCAGGTTTAAATACGAAACTACTAAGTATCTTCTCGCTAATAACATGAATATTGATTTCATGGGTCATTTGTTTAATTATGATTTGGTTTATACTTGTAGTGATCTGATAATTCCTAAAAATATATTGGGTAAAAAGATAATACTTGTTCAGGAAGGTATGACCGATCCTGAAAATCTCATGTATCACCTTGTCAAGAAATTTAAATTCCCAAGGTATCTTGCAAGCACCTCAACAACGGGGCTTTCCAATACATATGATTATTTTTGTGTTGCTTCAGAAGGATATAAAGAACTGTTCATAAGCAAAGGGGTAATGGAAGAAAAGCTTGTTGTAACCGGTTTACCAAATTTTGATGACTGCGTTCAATATTATAATAACAATTTCCCTTATAGTAATTACGTTTTAGTCGCCACTTCTGATTCGAGAGAAACACTAAAATATGAAAATAGAAAAAAATTTATAAAAGATGCAATTGAAATTGCTGCCGGCAGGCAATTGATATTCAAACTTCATCCAAATGAAAAATTTGATCGGGCGACCAAGGAAATAAAATCGTTATTACCGAATTCTCTAATCTTTTCTAAAGGTAACACAAATGAAATGATTGCAAACAGTGATGTTTTAATCACAAAGTACTCAAGTGTAGTCTACGTAGGCTTAGCGCTTGGGAAAGAAGTCCATTCTTATTTTGATATAATGTTATTAAAGAAACTGCTCCCCGTTCAGAACAATGGAGTATCGGCATCTAATATAGCCGAAGTTGGTAAAAATCTACTCGAATCTAAGAAATTTTATGGTGTTCAAACGAAAAATGCCGCATATAAAACCCGGCATCTATTTAATTAATTGACTTTCTAAAACATTGAAAGGCACATGTTATGAGGTCTATCAACTCAAAATATTTTTTTAATGCGATTGTTTTTTTAGTAATTGGAATTATTTCAATAATCCGCAAAGAGTTATTTGAAACAATTATAGCATTTACTTTTTTAGGAATATTCTTATCAATGAACATGTTAATAAAAAATAAAGAAGACAAATATTTAGTTTGAAAAATTTGCAAATAAATAGGATTAATAAAGTGAGCAATTTTGTTACAATAATTCAAGCTAGAATGAAATCCACGAGGCTTCCTTATAAGGTTTTAATGGATTTAGCCGGAAAACCATTGTTAATTAGGGTGGTGGAAAGAATCCTCTTATCAAAAGACAGCGGTACGGTTGTAGTGGCAACAACAACTGATTCCGACGACGATATGATTTATGACTTGTGTGTAAAGGAAAACATAAATGTATTCCGGGGAAATCCGGTTGATTTGTTGGATCGTCATTACAAAGCTGGTCTTCAATTTAATGCCGACACGGTCGTAAAAATTCCTTCAGATTGTCCTTTGATTGATCCGAGAGTTATCACGAAGGTAATACAATATTATAAAGTTCACGACTCATTTTTTGACTATGTAAGCAATCTGCACCCCGCCACTTACCCTGATGGCAATGATGTTGAAGTTATAAGTCTTAAAGTTCTTGAAGAAGCATGGAATGAAGCGGATAAAGACTTTGAACGCGAACACACTACACCGTTTTTATGGGAGAATCCCCACAGATTTAATATTGGGAATGTTTATTGGGAAAGCGGACTTGACTATTCAATGTTACACCGATGGACGATTGATTATGAAGAAGATTATTTCCTGATTAAAATTATATACGAAGAATTATATAAACTGAACCCGAACTTTTCAGTTCAAGATATATTGTTCCTTATGGATAAAAAGCCCGCCTTAAAAAAGATTAATGAAAAATATGCAGGCGTAAACTGGTATAGAAACCACTTAGGAGAATTAAAAACTATTTCACTTGCACAAACAAAAGTAATTTAATAAAAATTTATGAATAAAATAGATTTAGAAAATTTACAGCAAACAGCCTTAAAGGTTAGAGAACATATAATCAAAATGTCGGGAAATGGAGGTTGCTTTATTGGAGCATCATTATCCTGCACCGATATTTTGGTCTATTTATATAAAGAATTTCTTAATATAAATCCACATAACCTGACAGATGAAAACAGGGATTATTTGTTCCTTTCAAAAGGACATGATGTGCCCGCATTATATGGAACACTTGCCGAAGTTGGAATTATTGAAAAAATGAGGCTTAAGAATCACTTAAAATTGAATGACCATATATATTGGCATCCGAATAAAAATATTCCGGGTGTAGAATTTCATTCGGGCTCGCTCGGTCATTTGCTTTCCGTATCAATGGGGGTAGCGTATGACTGCATGCTGAAACGTCAAAATAATAAAGTTGTTGTGATTCTGGGCGACGGCGAATTAAATGAAGGATCAAACTGGGAAGCAATATTAATTGCATCTGCATTAAAGCTTAATAATTTATTGGTAATAATCGACAGAAACCAATTCCAGGCAAATATCAGAACGGAGCAACTTATTCCATTAGAACCGCTTGAAAGAAAATTTGAAGCTTTTGACTGGGAAGTTATAACATGCAACGGGCATGACTTTTTGAGCCTTGAAGAAGCTGTTTCAGCAATATATATGTCTTCTCAAAGACCTTCGGTAATTATTGCGGATACTATAAGAGGGAAAGGGTTGTCAAGCATCGAAAATAAAGCAGATAGATGGTTTTGCAACTTTTCAGATGCGGAAATAAAAAAATTGTTAAATGAGCTTTATACGCAAGAAAAAACTCAACTTATTTCTGAAACATTATTAGTAAGATAGAATGACTTTTATGACATACGAAAATCAACTGCAAAATATAATCGAAAATAATCAAAGCTTTGTAGTATTAACGGCAGAAAACAGAGCGGCAATTAGGAATCTGCCAATACGTATCGGAAAAAGATTTCTTGATGTTGGAATAGCCGAACAAACTCTAATCGGCATGTCTGCAGGATTAGCCCTTCGTGGAAGAATTCCTATTTTGCATTCACTTGCATCATTTTTAACAATGCGTGCTTTTGAATTTGTCAGAACGGATATTGGGATTCTTAACCTGCCGGTAAAATTAGTTGGCGGTGTCCCCGGTTTTCTCTCCGAGGCAAATGGTCCGACACATCAGGCTATAGAAGATATCAGCTTAATGCGTGGTATTCCAGGTATGAACATTTTTTGCCCCGCAGACGAAGAGGACTTAATGCTTGGTCTTCCTAAAGTACTTAATTCCAGTTCGCCTTTTTATATCCGGTATAATGACCGGAAGCCGGCTGTTCTTCATGATTCAAATTTTGAAATTGGTAAAGCGGAAATAATATCTAAAGGTCATGATGTTACTATTCTTACTTATGGTTTTTTGTTCGAGCAATCTTTAATAGCTAAAAAAATTTTAGAAAAGAACGGTTTCTCTGCCGGACTTATAAATCTGCGCACATTAAAACCAGTTGATACTAAAGAAATTATTAGAGCTTTGCAGAGTTCCGATCTGATTGTAACGGTTGAAGATCATTTTTTAACCGGAGGTTTATATTCCATTATTAGTGAAATAATTACCAAAGATAAAATTAAAGCTGTTTTATTGCCAATAGCTTTGCAAAATAAATGGTTTAAGCCGGCTTTAATAAATGATATACTGGAATATGAAAAATTTACAGGGACGCATATTGCCCTAAAGATAATCAGTACACTTCAAAAAGAAAGAAATTTTGTAGCTCATTTAGTTTAAAAAGCGGTATAAAAAATGAAAAATAGTGTGATATTTAATGAACAGTTTCCCAATATCTCAAATTCGAATCAGTTTTATGAAAGAGCCCTGTCATTAATTCCCGGAGTGACTCAAACATTAGCCAAAGGACCCGGTCAATACATTCAAGGTATAGCGCCAAAGTACTTAGTGCGCGGTAAAGGTTCGCATGTCTGGGATGCCGACGGCAATGAATATCTCGATTACAATATGGGGATAGGGCCCATCTCTTTGGGATATGCCTTTCCTGTTGTAGATGATGCAATAGCAGAACAATTAAAAAACGGTATAACATTTTCTTTAATGCACCCGCTTGAAGTGGAGGTAGCTGAATTGATAAACGAAGTAGTTCCAAATGCGGAAGCCGTCAGATTCAGTAAAACAGGAGCAGATGTTACAAGTGCTGCCATACGGCTTGCAAGAGCTTATTCCGGCAGACAGAAAGTTTTATGCTGCGGTTATCATGGATGGCATGACTGGTATATTGCAGTGACAGATCGTAATGCAGGCATACCAGATGCGCTTAAAAATTTATCATATACATTTAATTATAATGACCTGCCATCATTAGTATCTTCTATTGATGATGAAGTTGCTGCCATTATACTCGAACCGGTCGTCTTTGAAGAGCCCAAAAATAATTTTCTGTATGATCTAAGAGAAATCTGCAACCGGTTTGGTATTGTTTTAATATTTGATGAAATGTGGACGGGCTTCAGAATGTCTTTAGGCGGTGCGCAGGAATATTTTAATATTAAAGCTGATCTTGCCTGTTTCTCAAAAGCTGTCGCTAACGGAATGCCCATTTCTATTATAACAGGTAAAAAAGAAATTATGAAACTTCTTGAAAAGGATGTCTTCTTTTTTACGACTTTCGGCGGGGAAACGCTTTCTCTTGCCGCTGCAAAGGCTACAATCGAATTTATGAAAAACAATAGTGTACAACAATATTTGGCAGCGCAGGGTAAAAAATTAAAAGAAGGCTATAATAATATTGCACTTAATCTTGGTATGAGCTACACAAAATGCAGTGGTTATAATTTTCGTTCCATAATATCTTTTAATTCATCTGCGGGTGATCCGCTTGAATTAAAATCTTTGGTCCAGCAGGAATTAATAAAAAGAGGAATCCTTTGGTCCGGTTTTCATAATATGAGCTATTCGCATAATAATGATGACATTGACTATACTTTAAGTGCTTATGAAGAGGTGCTTCCAATATTGAAAAGAGCAGTTAATGAAAAAAATTTGAATAAATATTTGATGGGTAAACCTGTAGAACCGGTATTCAGGAAAATTGATAACTTTAACATGAAGCCGCGTAAGAATCCGGTTAAAATTTTTGATGACTATAAAATGTGAATGTCGATGAATGAAGGATATTTTAGTTTAAAAAATAAATCTGCCATAGTTACGGGGGCGCTCGGCTTACTGGGAATGCAGCATTGTTTTGCATTGAAAGAAGCCGGCGCCTCTATAATCGTTTGTGATCAGGATGAAAACAAATGCAAACAATTTGCAAGTGAATTGGAGAATAATTCAATCGGGGTTGGTGTTAATATTACAGAACACTCTTCTGTTAAGAATCTATTAAAAACCGTTCAGGATAATTTTGAAAGTATAGACGTACTTGTTAATAATGCCGCAGTCAATGACAAATTTGAAAACGCTGATATAGCTCTTGAATTATCCAAATTTGAAAATTATCCGCTGGAGCTGTGGGAATCTTCTTTAAAAGTAAATATTACGGGAATGTTTATTTGTTGCCAGGTTATTGGAAGTGAAATGGCAGGCAGGAAAAGCGGCAGCATTATAAATATTTCTTCTACATACGGAATTGTAGCCCCGGATCAGTCACTTTATAGAGATAAAAAGGGTGCACAACATTTCTATAAAACTGCTTCTTATCCTACAACAAAGGGTGCTGTAATCTCTTTCACAAAGTTTTTAGCGTCTTACTGGGGCAATAAAGGCGTGAGGGTCAATGCCCTTTCGCCTGGCGGAGTAGAAAATTGTCAGGAACAATTTTTTGTTGAAAATTATTCATGTAGAACGCCGTTAGGAAGGATGGCAAATTCCTCTGATTATAAGGGGTCCATAATTTTCCTTGCAAGTGATGCCTCAAAATATATGACTGGCGCTAATCTTGTTGTTGACGGCGGATTCACTATTTGGTAAAAAATTTAAATGGAGAAAACATGATTCAAACAAGGCTTGTTCAAATTGGCGACAGGTTTGTTGGAGATGGGTATCCTGTCTTTATAATTGCAGAAATTGGGTTAAACCACAATGGCTCGGTAGTTATTGCAAAAAAAATGATTGATGGAGCAATTTTTGCTGGGTGTGATGCAATTAAGTTTCAGAAACGCACTCCCGAATTATGTGTGCCCAGAGATCAATGGGATATTGAAAAAAATACTCCATGGGGGAAAATGACTTATATTGAATACCGAAAAAAAATGGAATTCACAAAAAGTGAGTTCTGTGAGATAGTTGATTACTGCCGTCTGAAAAACATTATTTGGTTTGCTTCCTGCTGGGATGAATTAGCAATCGATTTTATAGAGGAGTTTTGTCCATCATTATATAAAATTGCTTCTGCTTCTTTAACAGATGTAGAACTACTTATTAAGCATAAGGCTTTTAATAAACCTGTTATATTATCAACCGGTATGACGGAGTTTGAAGATATTGAAGCAGCAGTTGATATCCTGGATAAAAGTAAATTGTTGTTGGCTCACTCGACCTCTTCTTATCCCTGCAATAATGATGAATTGAATTTGAATGTCATTCGTACTTTAAAGGGCAAATATCCATCAATACCCATCGGGTATTCGGGACATGAAGTGGGGCTTGCGCCTACAATGGCGGCAGTTGCTTTAGGTGCTTCATTTATTGAACGGCATATTACCTTAGACAGGGCAATGTGGGGAACAGATCAAGCAGCCTCTGTTGAGATAATCGGTTTTATGAAGCTTGTTAATAATATACGTGATATTGAAAAAGCTTTGGGTGATGGTATCAAACGCGTATATAATAGTGAATTACCTCAAATAAAAAAACTTAGGAGGATTAATTCCTTAAAAGATATATATTCTGCAGTTTATTAATATTACATGAAAATTGATTTAAAAGAAATAATAAAACAATATTATCCCGGTTATCTTTATGGGTACCCCGAGGGGTTGAAAAAAATTATATGCTTTCTAATTGCAAAAATACTTCATCTTTCCGAACTGAATGATTTTCTCGAAAAACATGATGATAAAAGAGGGCTTGCTTTTAACGACGAAATACTGGAATACCTTAATTTTTCATATATAGCTTCAAAAAAAGACAGGGATAAAATACCAAGCGAGGGAAGGTTGATTTGCGTATCCAATCATCCTCTCGGAGGGATAGACGGCTGCGTTTTAGTGAAGATGATAAGCGAGGTAAGGTCCGATATAAAAATAGTCGTGAATGATATAGTGAAGAATATTGAGAACTTAAGCGGTATTTTTCTTACTTATAATATTGATGATCCTAAGATGCAACGGAAAAATATACAACAAATAAGCCGGTCTTTGTTGAATGAAGAAGCAATTATTATTTTTCCGGCTGGTGAAGTTTCCAGACCTACATTAAAAGGCATTAGTGACGCCAACTGGAAGAAGGGGGCTTTATTTTTGTCTAAGAAATTTAATGCTCCGGTTTTACCTGTTTATGTAAAAGCAAAAAATTCATTCCTGTTTTATGCTTTATCTGTAATAAATAAAAAATTATCTGCAATACTTCTTCCGCATGAAGTGTTTAATAAGAACGGTAAAACCGCTCTCGTAAAAATCGGCGATCAGATTCCGCCCGAGGCTTTTAATTCAGCTTATTTTAATGAGCGATACAATACAAAACTGTTGAAAAAACATGTCTTATTAATTGGGAAAGATAAAAAAGGAATATTTAAAACTATTAAAAATATTGTTCCTCCTGTTAACCGGAAGACCTTGAAAAAACAATTGGATTACTGTGAATTGCTTGGTGAATCAAACGATAAGAAAATATTTCTTTTACGATTTGAAACAGCGCCAGATGTAGTAACAGAAATAGCACGATTAAGGGAAATCACTTTTAGGAAAGTCGGTGAAGGAACTGGCGAAAAAATAGATATTGATAAATATGATCGCTACTATCATCATATTGTTTTATGGGACGAAAAAGAATTAGAGATAGTCGGAGCCTATAGATTAGCTCTTGGCAGAGATATTATGAATAAATCGGGAATAGTTGATCTATATACTTTTTCACTTTTTAATTATTCCGATGAACTTATTCAGGCACTACCTGAATCAATTGAACTTGGCAGAAGTTTTATTCAGGCTAAATATTGGAATACAAATGCTCTGGATTCACTTTGGCAGGGAATTGGCATTTTTATAAATAAACTTAGCGATATAAGTTATTTATTCGGCGTAGTAAGCATAAGCAATAAGTACCCGGAAGAGGTTAAGAGTTTACTCGTTTATTTTTATAAAAAATGGTTTGGTGTCGATGCCCCTTTTGCATTTGCAAAAAATAAATATTTTATCCCTAATAAAATGGAACAAAAAATAAGCGAAACCTTAACTGGCGCAGATTATAAAGAAGATTTGCAAATTGTTAAAAGGCTTTTGAAAATTTACAGTCTTTCTATACCTGTTTTATTTAAGCAATACACAGAACTTTGTGAAGACGGGGGCATAAGTTTTTCAGATTTCGGTATTGACTGCAATTTCCAAAGCTGTATCGACGGCTTTATCTTTGTAAAACTGGAGTTCCTTAAAGAATCAAAAAAGAAAAGATATAAGCTATACGAAAAGGAATTTGAGCTTATAGATGATTTTTAGATTGCACGTTGCCTCACACTAAATTCGTACATTATCGTTTAAGTAAAGTATTATAATCAATCGGGCAATGAAATAATATATCCGTGATTGACCTCTAATGCTGCTTATTTATTAAATACATTTCTCTTCTACTTCTTTTATATAAAAATTTTATTCTATTAAATTATTATTATATTAAAGGGAATTCTTTGAAAGGGAAGGAACATGAACCATCTCAAATTTCTTTCTTTTATAATATCTATTATTTCTACTATTTCATCTATTTGTTTATACGCTCAGGATAGTTCTGCATTAAAATATCCGCAAAAAATAATGCTGAAAGGCGGAACGGAATTAATCGGCAAAATTATTGAACAGGATTCCTTGTTTGTGCAGATTCAGCTTAAAGAAGGAAAGTTCATCAAAGTTCCTATAAAAGCAATTGAAAGTAGTCAGCCTTTCTCGGAGGAGTTTAAAAAAATTCCATTGAACCAGGATATTAGCATAAATCTTTCTGATGGTACACAGCTAATCGGAAGAATAATATCAGTAAATGACTCATCCCTCGTTTTTAAAACTCTTTCAGGTGTTGAAATGACAATTCCCTTATCTTTAATAAATATTTCCAGGGAATTAAAGGGCGAAGTAGTAAATGGAATGTATTATAGAAAGGATCCAAATCAATCACATCTTTTTTTAGCGCCTACAGCTCAGCCCGTTGAAGCAGGAAAAGTTAGTTTTACGGATTATATGATTTTCTTTCCTTCCTTAACTGTTGGAATTACTAACTTTATGTCCGCAAGTGCTGGGGTAAGCATCGTCCCGGGAGCCCAAAGTCAGTTATTTTACGGAAATATAAAAATTACTGTTCTAAATGAAACATTTGGAGAAAATAATCTCTGCCTTGCTGGCGGTGCTACTTTTGCCAATAATACATCTATAGCTTTACCCGGAGCATCGTTGATTTACGGTTTGGTTACTTTCAGCATAAATCCTTTTGCTGTTACTTTGGGATTTATTGGCCCCGAAAATCACAATGGAAGTATCTTTATTTTCGGAGGAGAATTGCGCGCATCCAGCAGTATTAAAATTATATCTGAAGATTATTACAATCCGCAAAATAATGTAGGAGTTTATTCCTTAGGGTTTAGATTCTTTAGTGATAAAATAGCGGGTGATATTGGTCTATTCTATTATAACCAGTGGTCTGATAATATTGGTTTCCCTTTTATTCCATGGCTTGGTTTTACATATAGCTTTTGAATTGCAGGTCGATTCAGAAAGCTTTCAGAATCGACCTGCATAAAAAATTTTATTTCTTTGTAGTATCGATTTCCATTTGTTTAAGCCTGTTTATTTCTTCCTGCACACCGCCTGCATTTGGCAAAGCGTTCTGCAGCCTTTGAAGAATTTCAATAGCTTTATCATACTCTTTTAGACTAATATAAGTTCTTTCGAGCATGCTGTATGGATTATACGGGGAAGAAAGTTCTTCCATCGTTACATCATTAAGATTTTCCAATGCCTCCGGTATTATTTCATTAGCTACTTTCCTGTACTTATCAAAAGCGCCGGATTGTGAGTACAAATTACCAATATCATAAAGAATCCTGTAATCCATAGGTACAACAGTCTGCGGCATTTTCTTTTCCATCATATCAAGAACACTCACACTTGTTACGTTATCATTTTCAACACTATGAAAATAATATGCAAGTTCAAGATAAGCATTCCTGTAATTTTGAATTAATCTGCTTTCGGTTTCGTCATAGAAAATATTTTTATTGTTCAATCCTCTGAATTTAAACCCGGGGTTAAATGTTTTCGAATAAGAAGTATTTTCGGATAAAAGATCTTTCTTAGTAATTTCAGCATTTACATAAATCGGTGTCGTTCTTTTTTGAGGGACTAAACGCGAAGCCAATCCTTCTGCCTTTAAGTAATCATCCAAACCGATATAGCAATCAGGGGAACAAGTTGAAGCAAAATAAATAGGTCTGTCCCATGTATTATTTTGAACGATATCTTTAACAACGATATCCTGAATTCTTAATCCCTGAACGCCGCCCATCTCAATCGAAGATTTCATTCTCCAGGTAAGCTGCCCTGTTCTGATAACAGAAGTATCGGTAACATTAAACTTTTTAATAACATCCTGTGATACTGGTATTGAAGTCATTTGAGTTTTCCACTCAACTGGTGAAAGCTGCGAAATCATATCGTCCGTCATTGAAAATTTAACTTTCAATGCTCCGTATGGAGATGTATCTTTTAACTGTAAATTATACCAATCTGTATTTGCCAGGCTTAAGCATACAACCCTTATATCTCTTCTCACGCCTTCTACATCCTGTAAATACCACAAAGGGAAAGTATCATTATCGCCGTTGGTAAATAATACTGCATCAGGTGCGCAACTTTGAAGAAGATTATATGCAAAATCCCACGGTAACCAGTTCTTTGATCTGTCATGTGAAAAATAATTTGTTCTAAGCATATTGCCCGGAATAAGGAGAAGGAAAACTCCAAGGCACACAAATGCTGTTGTTCTGCCTAAAGATGCATCTTTTATTTTCTCCAGAGCAAGTTGACTGATTTCCCTAACACCGACAGCAATACATGCCGCAAATACAAATAGGGCGCCCGGGTAGAAATAGAACCTGTCGCGCGGCTGCGGCTGCTGCTGGTTCTGATAAAACATAATCAGGTATCCCATAAAGATAAATAAAATTAACCATGCTGCACCCATCTTCCAATTTTTCCTGAAAAGGAAGTAAAAACCTATCAGACCAAGTATGAAAGGTATGCCGTAAAGTTGACTAAGTTTTACTCCGGAATCCTGAACGGTAGAAACTTTACCAATAAAATTCCAGCCTATATATCTGTTAAACATGTGGTCAACCTGATAATTCCACATAAAATCAAGATCACTTGAGTAATTTGAATATATTCCTTGATGCTGGGGCTCGCTGGAGAATCTTCGCTTGAAAATCGGAAAATCTCCGTATTGCTCACGATCTAAGTAGTACATTAACTTATTAAAATTATTGGGCTGATTTTCATTCATCGGTGGATTATCGCCGGAACGGATAATAATTGTTGCATAAGTAGTAAATCCTAATAAAACAAAAAGCAGCGCAGTAGCTCCTAAGTTAATTGTGCTCTTCTTATTTTTAGCAGACCAGTAAATTATGTAAACAACTACACCAAGGATAATTAAAAATATAATTAAATTGGTTGCTGCTCCTGCTCCGCCTAATGCCAGTAATATAGCAGGAACTCCCTTTACAACTCCCGGATACGCAAGAAGCAGCAATACACCCCCTGCAATTAAAGGGATATAAAAGGAATTTCGGTGAAATATCTGTTTCCACATTGCCCCCATAAATATTACCGATACTCCAAACATAATCCACACAAACTTGGAATCAAATGCTTTATATTCTTCAGGGGAGGGAGGAGTCGTGCTTGTTTGTGAAGACCACATTGCAAGAGCTATAATTGCCAGGATACCTACATGGATAAGAAAGATATATGCCGTCTTTTTGAATGTTTCATCATCGTTAACATATTTCCTCATGACTACAACAAATACAAATGTAAATATTGCGAGTACACTCATTAAGTGAACTCCGAATGATAAGCCAATAAAGTAAGCCATCAAAATTATATATTTTTCACTTCCTTTTTCATCTGCATGATCGTACCAAATCATCATAAGCCAGACTACTAAAGAGAACAATAATGTGCTTAATGAAAAGTAGTTGGACTCAACAGCATTAAACCAGAAAGTATCGCAAAATGCAAAGGCAAGTGCGCCAATTGCTGCTGAACCGAATGTCAATATTGTATCCGTATTATTTTTATAATTTTTACCACGGTAGGTTTCGATCAGTTTTATTGAAATAAGATAGAGCAGTAAAATTGAAATTGAACCGGATAAAACAGATACTGAATTTATCCTAAAACCGATATTTTCTGCAAATGGAATCATAGAGAAAAATCTTCCGATGATTAGCCATAGCGGTCCACCAGGAGGATGCGGTACCATTAAGGAATATGAGGCAGCCGAAATTTCACCCGGATCCCAGAACGAAACCGATGGTTGCACCGTTAAAAATAAAATTATTGCGGATAATAGGAATACAAATGCTCCTATTATTCTTCTTGTAAGTTTAACAGTCATGTCTTTTTACCTTAGGAGTATGTGAAAAATTAGAAATAATCCTGAACAAACTTATTGAAATTAAGTGAATTATTCACTACCAAATTGAAACTTATTTTTAACTTAAAACTATTTTCTTTAACTCCTTTTTTGACGTTTATAATTCATTTCTGTTCATATATTTTGTGCCGGATTACTAATCTTATAATTTAAAAAACTAAAGTATTCTGCAAATAAATAAATATTGGACCCTTTTTGTCTTTAAATTTTTCTGTTAATATTTATCTTATGTTTATGTATCTTTACTTATTAATTTAGAATATTTTATTTAATAAAAAAAACCATATATCTTGCTAAATTAAAGAAAGGACTTAAATTGAAAAATCACTTTATATTGTTTCTCACATTTATGTTTATCCCTGTTCTATCAATTTGTCAAACAAATTCTGCCGGTAAGGACACAGTTACCACTTCGAGTGGTTTAAAATATATTGTCATTGAAAAGGGAAACGGAGCAAAAGCTGAAGCCGGTAAACAAGTTTCGGTTAATTACGCTGGCTATTTAATGGATAGTACAGAGTTTGACAATTCTTATAAAAGAGGAAAACCGATAAAATTTATTTTAGGTCAGGGGCAGGTTATTAAAGGATGGGACGAAGGAATTGCATTAATGAATGTCGGTGATAAATTAAGGCTTATTATTCCTCCGGAACTTGCTTATGGCGAAAACGGCGCAGGTAATGGTATTATTCCGCCTAATGCAACATTAATTTTTGATACTCAATTGATGGGGATCGGGGAACCTAAGCCGTCTATTGCAGATACATTGCTATTAACAATATTTGAGAAGGGAATAGATTCTGCGGCAGCCCGATATCGGGAATTTTATAAGAACAAGAAAAACGAGTATGACTTTGATGAAGACCAGCTAAATTCTACTGCTTTCAAGTTTATTAATAACGGTATGTACCAATATGCTATCGGGTTGTTGAAACTTAATGCTGAAACTTACCCTGATTCATTTATTATTTATGACGGTCTTGGGGAAGCTTATATGTTAAAAGGAGATAAAGAATCGGCTATAGAAAGTTTTGGAAAAGCGCTTAAGCTTAATCCTAAAGATACCAATGCCGAAGATTTGCTTAAAAAGCTAAATGCTAAATGATAAATATTTGCTAATTGAATGTTGTTGTTATAAAGATAAGGATTTGTTTTGGTTAGAGACTTTTTAAAACGTGTTAAAGCAAAATTGATAGAATTATCCGGAAGCGGCAGTAATTTAAATAATAAAAAGCCCGTAAAGGAAGAACCTTCTGCAGAACATAAAATAAAACATTCTAAACCGGGAAATAATTATAAACCCGGTAATAAAAGAACTTCAGCTAACCACCCGGCTAAGAATAGGAGTAACAAATCCGTTTCTGATTCCAACAAGAAAAATGTTCATTCTTATAGTGAAATTATATGCCGTTCAAAAGGAACTATTCAAAAAAGTAGAGATGCTTCCAAATTAAAAGAGGAACAGTGGCAGAACGAAAAAATTCCAGATAATTGGAACATCTCAGCGTTTGAAGTTCCGGTTCAGGAAGGCAAAATGCGTTTTCATGATCTTGACCTCCCGGTTGAGATAATGCATGCAATCTCCGATTTAAGATTTCAGTATTGCACGCCTATTCAAAAGGAGATATTGGTAGCTGCTCTAAACGGTAAGGATGCAACTGGGAAGGCTCAAACAGGAACCGGCAAAACAGCAGCCTTCCTTATTACTATATTTACTAAATTCTTAAAAGATACTTCTCTGAGTAAAAGGCAGCCGGGAAGGCCGCGCGCATTAATTCTTGCTCCAACAAGGGAACTTGTTATTCAGATTGCAAATGATGCTAAGCTCCTCGCTAAATATACATCCATTAATATAACTGAAGTTTTTGGCGGTATGGATTACAGAAAACAGAAATCAAAATTAAATAGGGGAACATCTGATGTTATCGTTGCAACGCCGGGGAGGTTGATAGACTTTATGAATAAGCGTGATATCTCATTAAACGGTGTTGAAATTCTTGTTATTGATGAAGCTGACCGAATGCTGGATATGGGCTTTATTCCGGATGTTAGGAAAATTATTCACAATACTCCTTTGAAAGCCAAAAGACAAACTCTTTTCTTTAGTGCAACCCTTAGCTCAATGGTTAAACGCCTTGCGGTTCAGTGGACTAACGATGCAGTTAATGTGGAAATTGAACATGAACAAACTGCGGGTGATCAAATTGAACAGCTGGTTTATATCGTTACAAATAAAGAAAAGTTTCCGTTGCTTTATAACCTTATTATCGGGCAGCAGCTTAGCAGGGTAATAATTTTTACAAACCGTAAAGATGAAACTAGACTTGTTGAATATCTCTTACTCAAGTATGGGATTAATTGTAAAGTTCTATCGGGAGATATAGATCAAAGGCAGCGGTTAAGAACACTTGATGATTTTAAGGCAGGGAAAATTAAAGTGCTGGTTGCAACCGATGTGGCAGGACGTGGAATTCATATTGAGGGTGTAAGCCATGTTATAAATTATACGCTCCCGGAAGATCCGGAAGACTATGTTCATCGTATCGGCAGGACCGGCAGAGCAGGCGCCTCCGGCATTTCTATCAGCTTTGCTTCAGAAGATGATTCATTTCAAATACCTGCTATTGAAAAATTTTTAGGGAATAAGCTTATCTGTACATTCCCGTCGGAAGAATTATTAGTCCCTCTTCCCAAAGTGAAACCTCGGGTGACTTAAACAAAAGTGAAATAATTTACGGCTGGATATACTGCGAATAAGCTCTCCAACCCCAAAATTGATACTCCTTTTCCTCCTGAATTGTGCCCGAAAGGATACTTTCAATATAGCCGTTTTTTTCCACCAGAAGCGTGTGCCACATTTGATGTTCAGGATTTATTTTTAAAAATATCTTAATTCTTCCGTTAAGTCCGGAATATTTGATAAAAAGAGAATCTTCAGTTTTATTAAGATAAAATACTTTTCCTAAATCATCCTTCATAAGATTACTTCTAAAAAGAGTTCCGCCGTTAAGAGTGCCTATATTTTTACCATTGATTATAATATCCCTGTCGTCATAAGCAATTATGCAAAGGTAATGATCCGGCTCGGCTTTTAGCCAATTTATAATTTTGCTTCCGTGTTTCAGCTTGGTAGAATAATCATATTCACTGTCAAGGAAAGAAATTCTTTTTACCTGACTGGAAATTTCATTCACACTGTTTATATATCCGAATACAAAACTTCCGCCTCCGCTGTGTCCGTCAAGAACTATTTCGGTAGTAAACTCTCTAAAAATATTTCTTACTGAATCAACAAGACTTCTGATTAAATAATCACTATCAGGATGTCTGCTCCTCCACCAGGGCCAGCTCTCTTCCCGTGTTCCCAAATACACTACAACTATGGATTTGTCTTTTATATGATCTCTTAAAAACCTTGTCTGTGCTCCTATATGCTGAATGTCGAAATGCCAGTCAAGCCCTTCGCGTCTTTGCCTGCCGATAGTCTGCTCAATTGAATTCGTATTAGGGATAGCATAAAAAATAAGCGAAATCTTTTTTATTCTGTCAAATTTATCGGCAGATGGTGCGTTTATCTCCACATTGATATCGGGGAAAAATTCAAATGAAAGTATTTGTTCGTCAAGGAACAAACCTTTGGAAAAACCTCTTAATGCGATTCCTTTTTCACTGGAAGAATTATTAATAACCCTTCCATACAAAAAACTCGATTGAATGTTAATCAAAAAAATATAAATCGTTATTGCATGGATTAAATTCATTCTGCTGTAATTTATTTGCATATTACTATTTCTTGAAAACATATCCACCCTTATCTTTCAAAACATTATGAATTAAATATCACAAAATAATATTAAATGGAGGAAATCAAAGCATCTATTTTAGGGGCAGATAAGACTATAATAGCTATTACATAGTTATGTTATTACCTATATCACTAAAGCGCTGCATTATACTAATAATTCTTGTAGAAAAGAAAAAAAAAGATTATTGTTAACAGTAAGATTTACAAGAATAGAAGTGTAAGCATGATTCCCTCATACTATGTTAAGCTAATTATAACGTTATTTGTATTTATTTACTTATCATGTTCATCAAGTAATTATAAGGCTGTAACGGCCGACTCAACTAATGGTAATAAATATGATAGTGAATTTCCTTACCGCGACGGTTCGAACCAGTTGGAAGAAATCAGTGAAACAATTTACCGCATAAACAGCATTGCCTTTTACCATGCTTATATATTTGCTGACAAACACAAGGTCAAATTAAGGGATGTGGATGATGAAGTTATTAAAAGGCTCTCCATAAAAAACACTTATATGGATAAAACAAGTTCAGGTACAGGGGTTGTAATATATTCGTCCGGCGGTATTGTAGGTCTGCTTACTTGTGCTCATGTCATTGATTTTCCCGACACAATCGTGTCGTACTTTTCCGATGCAAAAGGTGTTTATACTGATGAGGTACAAAGTATTGCTTTTAAAACCAAACAGGTTATTTATGTGGCAGGTTTCCCGGAGGGAAGTGAAGTAAATAAAATATTATCGGATAATTCTATTGATATTGCAATACTTGGGAATAATTACGGACCCCGGTATGATAAATATTTTCATCTTTTCAATTATCCTTTCGGAAATGCCGGTGAACTTAGCTGGGGAAATTTTGTTTACTTTTTCGGTTTTCCCTTAAACTATAAAATGTTATCTAAAGCTATAGTAAGCAGCCCAAATTATGATAAATCCGATTCGTTTTTTATCGACGGAGTAATTAACAGGGGGTCCAGCGGTGGGATTGTGCTTGCTATAAGGGACGGCATACCTCATTTTGAACTTGTGGGGATTATTGACTGGGTTCCTGAAGAAAGCGAAAATATTCTTCAGCCCGCGCCTTTGGAAGATCCGTATAAATACAATCCTTTAGTGCCCTATACAGGAGATAATTATGTTAAGGAAGAAAAGTTTTTAAAGTATGGTATGGCTAAAGTAATATCAATTGAATCTATTATGGATTTTCTAAAGGGAAATAAAAAATATTTTATTGATAAAGGGTATTATTTTAATATCTACAATAAATAATATTATATAAAAAATCTTATGCTGCTTTGGGCAACAGGATATAAAATTCAGTCATTTCATTCGGTATAGATTTAGCAAATATTTCTGCATTATGCCAGGTAACAATTGCTTTTACAACGGACAACCCAAGTCCCACACCGCCTGTTTTCCTGTTTCTTGAAGACTCTACTCTGTAAAAGCGGTCAAATATTTTAGAGATAGATTCCTGTGGAATTCCTTCGCCTTTATTTAGTACGCTTATTTTTATTCTATTGTTATCGCTTATATCCCCTTTTACTATTACAACATTATTTTCCTCACCGTATTTAATAGCATTGTCAATTAAATTTGAAAGCGCTTGCGTCATCAACTCTTTGTCTATCTCTACATTGGAATTTGTTTTGGAATCTGCAACAAGACTAATATTCTTTTCCACACCTATTATTTTAAGATTATTAACCGTATTTTGAAGATAATCATCCAAATTAATCTTTTCTTTTTTAATATCAATAAGGGAATGGTCTATTTTGGAAATGAAGAAAAGATTGTCAATAATTTTTGTAAGCCGGATGGTTTCTTCATAATTACTTTTTAAGACTTCAACATATTCTTCGGGCAGCTTTGGTGATTTAAGCGCTATTTCAGTCTCACCCCGCAATATTGTTAAAGGCGTCTTTAACTCATGCGCGGCGGAAATAGAGAACTGATTCATATAGTCGATAGAGGTTTTTATCCTGCTGATCATTTCGTTCATCTTTTTTACTAACCTGCCGTACTCGTCACTGTATTTTTCGCCGATTATCTTTTCATCAAGATTAAGCGCGGTAATCTCTTCCGTCTTTTTGATGATTGCATCAATTCGTGATAACGACTTTGCCGAAATTAATGCGCCTCCAAGAATTGAAATGAGAAAAAATATAGGCGCAAGAATAATAAATATATGCGCAAGGCTGTTCAGCGTTTGAGCTACATGCTGTATTGGGAAGGCAACAAATATTTTATAATTGTTCTCTGCAAGCTGTACACATCTTATCGGCTTTTGTGAAAGAGTTGTATCTGTAAAATAAAATAGTTCCATCGGTTCCTTCTTATCCTTGAAAGACAGTGTATCTTCTTTAAGATTTGCCGATTTATAAACTATTTTCTTCTTAGAATTAATCTGTATATAATTATTCCGTAGGTTGAATGCTACCTCATTATAAATAACATCCCATACTAAATCTTCTGGGTTTGCATAAATGGAATCGGGAACAAAATTGTCTATATCCATGTGCTTTTCCATCACAATACGCAGAATTCCCTTTGCCTGTGTTTTTAAAGCAATATCCAGGTTATCCATTAAATTATCATAAAGAGAAAGATAAATGAAAATTCCGAGTAGTAATTCTAATACTAAAAAAAGAGTGGAATACCAGATAGTTGTTTTAAACCTGGTTGAAGACAGGAAAAGTTTGAATTTCTGAAACATAAAATTTTAAAAACTATTTTATTTCCAATTTCAATCATCATCCTTAAGAACATATCCTATCCCGCGAATCGTATGTATTAACGGTTTTTCAAAATTAGTGTCTACCTTTGAACGAACTTTGTTTATATATACATCAATAATATTAGTCTCAGTGTCAAAATGATAATCGTACACATGCTCGATAAGTTTTGTTCGTGAAATTACTTTTTTTGAATTACGCATCAAATATTCCAGGATAGAATATTCTTTAGGGGTCAAGATGATTTCTTGATTATTACGGAATACTCTGTGTGACTCAAGATCCAGTACCAAATCGCCGACAGTTAATTTTGAAGTCTTAGAATTTTCATTTCGCCTAAGAAGTGCCCTTAAACGTGCAATCAATTCTTCAAATGCAAATGGTTTGGTTAAATAATCGTCGGCTCCGGCATCTAATCCTTCAACTTTATCTTTAACACTGTCGTTAACCGTCAGCATCAAAACCGGTGTTGCTATGTCTCTTTTTCTAATTTCCTTTATCAGCGTTATGCCGTCCATATAAGGGAGCATAATATCCATAATAATTACATCGTATTCTTCACTCGTTGATAGTTTTAAACCTTCTTTACCGTCCCCGGCTATATCTGCAACAAAATACTCTTCTTCCAATCCTTTTTTGATAAAGGAAGCAACTTTTTTCTCGTCTTCAATAATTAAAATTCTCATACGAGAAATATAAACAAAAAAGGAGAGTTAGAAAACTCTCCTTTTTTAACATAATACAAGTTTTTACAAACTTACATTTTTTTTGTTGAATCTTTCTTTGTAGTCGTCTTTTTTGTCTTAGGAGTTTTTACAACTTTCTCTGTCGTTTTTGTAGTTGTCTTAGGAGTTTTTACAACTTTCTCTGTCGTTTTTGTAGTTGTCTTAGGAGCTTTTACTGTCTTAGGAGTTTTTACTGTTTCCTTTGTTGTTGTTGTAGTTGTCTTAGGAGCTTTTACTGTCTTAACAACTTTAGTTTTGCTTTTTGTTTTAGTTGTATCTTGAGCAAAAGATGAGCCTATGCCCATTGTTAAAACAAATGCAACCATTACAAATAAAGATATAATACGAGACTTCATTATAATACCTCAGATTTTTATTAAAATATTTTAATTTTGTAAACTCACATTGAATTTACTTGTCAAACATATTCTTTTATAATTAAGTACAGCTTAAGATAAGATTAATAAAAATTAATCTTGTTAAGCTGATAACCTTAATCCAACTCAAGCGAATTTCGTATATTTTAATAAGTAAACTCCCTCCCTTTTCAAGAGAGCGTTTTTTCTAGTGATCACTTTTTCAAGGGTGAGTCCTAAGTAACAAAATTATTATCATAAAGCCTTTTAGGGTCGCGGTTATTAAAGTATTAAAATCTTAATTGAGATTGTAAAGCAAAATAGGGGAAGCTTAACTAAGAAAACCGCTTTTGAGTTGCTGATTATTTATTAGATATTTCAAAAGACATATTGGAATGTGTCAAAATGAGAAAAGTCCTTAAAATTCAGTTTGGAAGTTCAAAAGCAAACTTGACGGTAGAGTTTCCGGATTATTAACACCAATTGAGAAATTCCAGCTTAGTTCAGTTGTTTGGCTTTTATTGTATGCAGCAACAAGTCTTGCAGCATTTATTGCACTAACAACACGGTTTAAGATTAGCGCGCCTACAACAAATCTGAGGTTGTTATTCTCATTCTCACTGGCGACCCATAGTGTTCGGTAGTTCTTTCTGTCTGCTGTAGACTGCCAATTCCAATAATCTGTGCTAGGATTGAGCATAGCGCTCAAATCCCCTTGGAGCGACATTTCGTCATTATACTGGCTTATACTCGTATAATCGGCTATCGTTGCGTAATAATTGGAATTTTTATTTGCATTATTTACTCCGGCGGCAGATGCTGCAAACGCTTTATAATTATTTCTTAGCCAATAACTGTAAGAATTCATACCAATATATATACCCCATAAAGTTCCTTCGGCAATGGTAAAATATTTACCGCTTGAATAAGAACCTGCGTAAAGTTCTCCCATGCCGGGCAGGAGAAAAGAATATAATACTGCCAAACCTGTGCTTTTCTTAGTAACTGCAACGCTGTTAAAATTTATATTATTAAAATCTTTTATTATATTTATCTGTTTTAGTGAGTTTTGAAGCACAAGAATATCTGATTCAGGCGTTGTCTGCGGAAATGAGCAGCATGATAAGAAAACAATAAATAAAATAATTTTTTTCATATTTTTAAATACAATTTTAAGTATTAACTGGCAATCAATTCAATTGATTTTTTTATCCCTTTTAATTCTCCCGAACAAATATTCCCTTTAATTTCGCTTACTGCAATATTTGAAAAATTATTAATCATTTCGGCGCTGAAAGTATGACTGACTCTTACATAGTTTGAAGAGAATCCTTTCACAATGTTGTTTTCATCGGGTTCTTCAAATAATACTTCAAGTTCTTTACCTATCATTTCGTTATAAAAAGCATACTTCTTTTTATCGCTTAATATTCTAAGCATATTATTCCTTTTTCTTCTCTCTGAAATATCAACCTTGCCGGACATAGTGCTTGCCTTAGTACCGGGGCGTTCCGAATATGTAAAAACGTGCAGATATGAAATAGGCAGTTTTCTTAAGAAATTATATGTAAGTGAAAAATTTTCTTCCGTTTCACCAGGAAATCCAACTATAACATCCACTCCGATTCCAAGGTCCGGGATTTTATTCTTTAGTTTATAAATCAGCCTTGCATAATCGGATATATTATATCTGCGCTTCATAAGCTTTAATATTTCATCGCTTCCGCTTTGTAATGGAATATGAAAATGCTTACACATCTTTTCGCTGCTCGCAGTAAGGTTTATTATCTCATCTGAGAGTAAATTCGGCTCTATGGAACTGATACGTATCCTGAAATCCCCATGAATTTGAATCATCTTTAATAGTATGCTATATAAATTATCAGTATATACTTTACCGTAATCTCCGACATTTACACCTGTCAGAATAATTTCTTTATAACCTCTGCTAATTAATTTTTCAAAATTAACAATAAGTTCATCCGGGTTCATGCTTCGGCTCTTTCCTCTTGCCATAGGAATAGTGCAGAACGAACATTTATAATTACAACCATCCTGAATTTTGAAGAAAGCTCTTGTGCGGTTGTCGGCATCGGAAGAGTGAGCGGCGCCAAACTCATTCAACTGCTGCAAAGGCGACACATAAATACATGCCAAACTTTTCTTCTGAATATCTTCTATCAAAGAAAAAAAATTGAATTTTTCCACATTGCCTAAAACCGCATCAACGCCATGGATTTTAGAAATTTCTTCGGGACGAAGCTGAGCATAGCATCCGGTTACTGCAATAAAAGCATTGGAATTTTGTCTTAGAGCGCGGCGTATCAGTTGTCTGCATTCTCTTTCGGCATTTTCAGTTACACTGCATGTATTAAAAATGTAAACATCGGCAGCATCTTTAAAATCGACAATCTGAAATCCGTGACTTAAAAACTGACTGCCTATTGTTGAAGTTTCCGAAAAATTAAGTTTACATCCTAAAGTATATAATGCTACTTTTGGCATAGCCCCGAATATTTTAGAAATGAATAAGATGTTTTAAAAATTGAAGAGCGGGGGAATTCCTCGCTCTTCTAAATATTAAGCATCTAAAAATTAGTTCGCTTTCTTTTCAGATTGAGATTTTTGAGCATTATCAGAAATTTCAAAAATAGGGAAATCTGATGAATCTATTGATCCTGTATCCGCATTTTGAACTTCCTGAACCGGAACTCTATCAAACTTATGTTTATCTAAGTAAACTCGAATTTCTTCTTCAGATTTATCCTTTAATGCTGCAATAGCGCTCAGCACTATTTTTTTATTTTCCCTGTCAAACTCAATAACTTTTAACGGAATGAACTCGTCGATAGGAAAGTGATTGGCTACATTCTTTATTTTGGTAGTTGCAAGTTGTGTTGAAGGTACAAATCCGTCAACATGTTCGGGCAATTCTGCAATTAATCCCTTCTCAATAATTCTTACTACTTTACCTTGCGTAACTATTCCGACAGCGTAGAGTTTTTCAAAATGTGTCCAAGGGTTATCTTCGACCTGTTTATGTCCTAAAGATATTTTCCTTTGTTCTACATCCACACCAAGAACAATTACTTCCAGCTTTTCGCCTTTCTTGACAACTTCCCCGGGATGGCGGATTTTCTTCGTCCAGGAAAGATCTGAAATGTGCACAAGACCGTCAACGCCGGGCTCAAGCTCAACAAAAACTCCGAAGTTGGTAAGATTGCGTGCAATACCGGTATGCTTTGAACCGACCGGATACTTCTGCATTAAAGATTCCCATGGATCAGGCTCAAGCTGTTTTATACCGAGAGAAATTTTCTTTTCATCTTTATCAAGACTTAATATAATTGCTTCAATTACCTGTCCCATAGATACGACCTGTGAAGGATGTTTGATATGCTGGGTCCAGCTCATTTCTGAATTGTGAATTAAGCCTTCAATTCCTTTTTCGATCTCAATAAATGCGCCGTAATCTGTAAGAGAAACCACTCGTCCTGCAACTTTATCTCCGATTTTATATTTTGTATCAATTTCTTCCCACGGATGTGGAAGAAGCTTTTTCAAGCTGAGGGATATTCTTTTCTTTTCTTCGTCAAAATCAGTAACAACAACTTTAATTGTTTGGTCGAGTTTTACGACTTCATTAGGATGATTTATTCTACCCCAGCTTAAATCGGTTATGTGAATTAAACCGTCTACACCGCCGAGATCAACGAATACACCAAAATCGGTTATAGCCTTAACAGTACCTTCAAGAATCTGCCCTTTATCAAGGCTGTTCAGTATGGCATCTCTCTGGTCGGCAATTTCTTCTTCAACAAGAACCTTATGCGATACAACAACATTTTCGGTAGGGATATTTACTTTTACTACCTTAAAATCCATTATTTGTCCCACAAAAGCATCAAAATCCCGGATAGGGCGAACATCAATTTGTGATCCGGGTAAGAATGCCTCCATACCCATCAAATCGACAACCATTCCGCCTTTAATTCTTTTAAGTATTCTACCCTGAATAATTTCGCCTGTTTCATGTGCTTTAACCACTTTTTCCCAGATTCTTAAAAAGTCAGCTCGCTGTTTACTTAAAACCAAATTTCCTTCCTGATCTTCAACACTTTCAAGAACAACCTCAACTTCCTGACCAACTTTAATCTCTTCGTTCTCATAAAACTCGTTTTTGGGAATTGAACCTTCGGATTTAAATCCAACATCAAGGATTACATAATCACCCTGTACACGAACGATTTTTCCTTTTATTAATTCGCCTTCTTTAACATCTTTAAAAGACTCAGAATAAAGTCTCGCTAATGTTAAGAATTCTTCTTGCGAATATTCATCATTATTGAAATGTTTTTTGGCTTTTTCATAATCATCGATACCGGCTTTAACTTTTTTCGTATCTAAAGTTTCTTCGGACATTCATCCTCCTAATAAAATATTAATTGTTGTCTGTAGTATTGCCCGATGCCGCCGGAAAGCAATATTACAGAAGATTTAATTTAACATATTTAATTATTGACGGCTTTAAAAAACCTTTATTAAAATTTAATTTTCGAACTCAATTCCTTCTCTTTTAGCAGCACTTCTTACATATTCCAGTATAATATCTACCTGCTGCTCAATAGTAACTTTTGAAGTATCAACCACTATAGCTTCCGGAGCTTTAGTTAAGGGACTAATTTTTCGTGTGGAATCTATTTTATCCCGCTGCTCTATATTAGCTTTTACTTCTTCAAGAGCTATGGGAACTCTTCTTTCTTCATATTCTTTAGCTCTTCTACGCGAACGTTCTTCAATTGAGGCAATAAGAAAAATTTTCACATTTGCGTCCGGAAAAACTACCGTGCCGATATCTCTGCCTTCCATAACCACTCCGCAGTTTTCTCCGGCAAGTTTTTTCTGCTTTTCTACTAAAATTTTTCTAACTTCTTCAATAGCGCTAATATCACTTACACTTAAATTTACTTCCGGCAATCTTATATCGTCCGTTATATCGTTTCCGTCAACAAATATGTTTGTAATACCGTTTATAAATTTAAGATCAATATTAGTCTTTTTTGCTATTTCAATAATAGCTTTTGTATTTTTAAGAACGTTATTTTTTATAGCTAAGAAAGTAACGGCTCTGTACATTGCGCCGGTATCAATGTATAAATATCCTAATTCTTGGGCGACAAGTTTTGCAGAAGTGCTTTTACCGGAACCTGCCGGGCCGTCAATAGCAACTATAAATCTTTTGGACATAGTTAATAAAAATAATAAATAATTATCAAATTATCAAAGGTCTTCTAACTGATACGAATCCAATTTAAATGTAATTTTTAATTAAAAAGGCGTAAAATTAATTAGCAGAAAATTTAAGATAATTCTTCGCCGCTAAGTTCATTCATAATGGCGTCAATATAAGGATCGCCGTTTGATTCCTTTTTTTCGTCCGGTGCTTTTTTTGAAGGAGGAACAACGGGAGGGGCAATTTCGGTATTTTTGGGCTCATCGCTGAAATGGAAAGCCATTTTCTTGCCAAAAAAATCAAGCGTTTTTTGAGAAATGTAATCCAGATTGAATTTTATTACTTCTTTAATTTCCGGATTGTCGCAATAGATGTTTATTTTATTCCCTTCGATATTTAGTAACTTTAGATCCTTAATAAATGAACCAAAAGTCAAAGATTTCTCCTTGCTTATAGATTCTACAAATCCTGCCCATTTTTGTGGGATGTTATCAAAATTGAAGCCGGCATCTTCAAAACCGCTGAAAGCCGTCGGTTTATGATAAGAAGTGCCGGCAGAAGAAACAACAGCTTTCGGCTTTTCATTATTGCTTGTTTGTGCGATGTCGCTTTTTAAAATACTGCCCGAAGAATAATAATTATTTCTTGTAGGTTCGCTAACTGTAATAGGCTCTTCACTTTTTGAGGAATTCAGGTCAGAAATTAAGTCGGATATAGTTGCCGTTTTTTCAAGTCCGATTAATTGGCTTAATGAAATTTCAATTTTGATCCTTTGATTTTGTGAATATCGAAGTTCCTGCTGTGCTTTGTTTAGAAAATTGAATAAACGGAGAATATCGCCCTTGGAAAACTTATCTGTATATTCTAAATAGCGTGCTTTATATATCTCTGCGGCTTCAACCTGGTCAGCATTTTTACTTAAAACAACCGTCATAATGTTCCTGAAATGCTCAATCAATCCGTCCATAAAGTCTATGAAGTTCCAGCCGTTATCATAAATTTGTTTGGTAACTTCAAATACTGCTTTGAAATTTTTTACAGTTACTGCATCGGAAATAGCGAAAAAGATTTCATCGTCAATTAGATTCAGCATCTTCGAAACGTCGGTTGCTTCAATATTATTTCCGCAAAATGAAATAATCTGGTCGAAGAAACTCTCCGCATCGCGTAATGCGCCATCGGCTTTTTTCGCTATAATGGTAAGAGTTTTATCATCTATTCTGATTTGTTCTTCTTCGGCAATTTTACTTAATAAGGACTTTATAGTATCAAGCTGTATCCTTCTAAAATCAAACCTCTGACACCTCGATATAATAGTAAGTGGAACTTTATGTATGTCGGTCGTAGCAAAAATAAAGACAGTATGTGCCGGAGGTTCCTCCAAAGTCTTTAAAAAAGCGTTGAAAGATTCTTTGGTAAGCATATGCACTTCATCAATTATATAAATTTTATATTTGCCTTTAGTCGGTGTATATTTTACCGAATCGCGCAGTGTTCTTATTTCGTCAATGCCCCTGTTGGATGCTGCGTCAATTTCAATAATATCTAATGATTGCGCAGTTTGAATTGAATTACACATCTCGCATTCATTGCACGGCTCTGAATCATGAAGATTCCGGCAGTTGAGAGCTTTTGCTAATATTCGTGCTGTGGTTGTTTTGCCCACTCCGCGAGGACCCGTAAAAAGATAAGCATGCGCAATCCTGTTGTTTTTAATTGCATTTTTTAATGTTGTTGTAATATGTTCTTGACCAACAACATCATCAAATCTTTGCGGACGCCATTTACGCGCTGTTACAACAAAAGCCATCAAATACCTGCATTAAGTAATTGAAATCGTTCCTGCTCTGAATTTAAATAGTCCAATGAATAAAATTTATAAAAATCAAATTTTCCGGTTCTGCTTTTCGGATTAATTTTCGGTAAATATTTTCTGAAGTTATCAATTGTTGAACTATTGAGATTTTTATTTTTTAAATATTCAATAACGGAGCTAAATATTCAACAATCTCTTCAAGATATTTCTTGTCAATTTCATTGAATGAATTATAATAATTACTGTCTATATCCAAAACACCAAATAAGCTGCCGTGTTTTATAATGGGAATAACAATTTCCGATTTTGAATCAGCATCGCAAAAAATATGTCCGGGAAATTTATTTACATCAGGTACAATTATTGTTTCTCTATTTTTAGCTGTCATTCCACATACGCCTTTGCCAATCTCTATAGTAGTGCAGGCAAGCTTACCTTGGAATGGTCCAAGGTATAGTTTTTTCCCATCGAATATATAAAAGCCCGCCCAGCTTATCTTATCAAAAGTATGTTTAAGAACGGCGGTTAAATTAGATAAGTTTGAAAGCCAATTATCATTCTTATCTAACAAAGATTTTAACTGCTCAACAAGATTTGAATACTGTTGATCAAGTGAAAGATATTTATCGATAAAAATATTTTCTGCCAATTAGTTAGCCTTCTTTTTTGAGCTGGTATTCTTTCTATGCACTTCTTTTTTCGGCTTTTTTATGCTTGTAAAAACATAAGGAATAGCGTCTTCAATTTTTTCAATCGGAATTATCTTTAAGCCGTCTTTTACAGAGTCCTGAATTTCTTTTAGATCAATCTCATTATCTTTGGGGATCAGTATAGTGCTTATTTTATTCCTTTTGGCAGCCAGTAATTTTTCATTAAGCCCGCCGATTGGAAGAACTTCACCGCGTAAAGTAATTTCCCCGGTCATGGCAATAGCGTTAGAAGCCGGCCTGCCGCTCACTGCTGAAAGCAAAGCCATTGCCATAGTTATTCCTGCCGATGGGCCGTCTTTCGGAATGGCACCTTCAGGCAAATGAATATGTACTTCTTTGCCTTTAAAGAAATTGGGGTCGATATTGAACTCTTTTGCATTAGATCGAATATAACTGAGCGCCGCCTGAGCAGATTCCTTCATTACATTTCCCATCTGGCCGGTTAAGGTTAATTTTTCAGAACCGTTCATTATTGTTACATCTACATTAAGAATTTCACCGCCGACACTTGTCCATGCTAAACCTGTAACGCTGCCTATTTTGAATTCTTTGCTGTGTTTATGAGACCTATAACGGGGCACTTTCAAATATTCTTCAACCTTCGCGCTGTCAACTACATATTTAAGTTTGGTTTTATGCTTGCCGTTGGTTGATTCTTTTAGTACTATATCTCTTGCTAATTTTCTGCAAATAGAAGCAAGCTCCCTTTCAAGATTTCTTACGCCTGCTTCACGAGTATATTCCGTGATTATTATTTTTATTGCTTCTTCGGTTATTGTTATGCCTTTTTTATTAAGCCCATGATTTTCAAGTTGTTTAGGAATAATATGACGTTTTGCAATTTCAATCTTGTCATATTCAAGATAACCGGGCAGTTCAATTATTTCCATCCTGTCCTGTAAAGGAAGAGGAATATTATAACGCACATTAGCAGTTGTAATAAACATTACCTGCGAAAGGTCATAATCAATTTCAATATAATGATCGTTAAATAAATGGTTCTGTTCGGGATCAAGAACCTCCAGCATTGCAGATGAAGGATCACCCCTAAAATCCGTGCTCATCTTGTCTATTTCATCAAGCAGCATAACGGGATTTATTGTTCCTGCTTTCTTCATTGATTGAACTATCTTACCCGGCATAGAACCGATATAAGTTCTCCTATGTCCTCTTATTTCCGCTTCATCTCTTACTCCGCCGAGGCTTATCCTTACAAATTTTCTTCCGAGTGCTCTTGCGATAGATTTACCCAAAGATGTTTTGCCCACTCCGGGTGGTCCTACAAAGCATAATATCTGTCCGCGCATCTGTTTAACAAGATTTAAGACAGCTATGTGCTCCACAATTCTTTCCTTCGGCTTCTCCAAACCGAAATGATCTTCATCTAAAATTTTCTGAACATGATTGATATTTAAATCGTCCTTCGTCTTTTTTGACCAGGGTATATCAACAAGCCAATCCAAATAATTCCGTATAACAGTCGACTCGGGAGACATAGACGGAGTTTTTTTAAGCTTATTAAGCTCTTCAAATGCTTTTGCTTCCGCTTCTTTAGGCATTTTTGCTTTTTTTATCTGAGTTTTCAGCTTCACAAATTCCGGTGTTGCATCATCCTCTTCGCCAAGTTCGTCCTGCAGAATTTTTATTTGCTCCTGAATAATAAATTTACGCTGTGTTTTGGCAATATTTTCCTGTACTTTATTATCAATCTCCTTTTCAATCTTCAATATGTCAATTTCAGAGTTCAATATTTTTATAACTTCATAGTACTGCTCTTTCAGAGTAAATTTCTGAAGGATTGTTTGTTTTACTTCAATAGCCTGATTTATATTAGCTGCAACATAAAAAAGCCTGCGGTCAGGTTCATCAATATTTTCAAATGCGGCAACTGCTTCATTTGGAATGTTCCTGTTGATTTTTACGTAATCCTTAAAAAGCTGGGACATTTGTCTTGTAAGGGCATTAAGTTCGTGATCTTGTTCATATTCAGGAACGATAACTTCTATCTTTGCTTCGAAGAAATTTTTATTATCGGTAAATTCTATTATTCTTCCCTGCAGAAGACCATCCACAAGAATTTTCATCAAACCGTTAGGCAATTTTAATATTTGTACTATTTTTGCGATTGTACCTTCACTGTAAATATCATCTTTCTTAGGGTCTTCAATATTCGATTTTTTCTGTGTTGATAAGAAAATATATTTCGTTTTCTCAAGCGCATAATTTGCTGCCCTGATGGATTGCTCACGCCCGATAAGGACAGGGAAAATCATATAAGGGAAAAGGACTAAATCTCTTAAAGGCAAAACGGGAAGAACTCCCGGTATATTTTCTACAATAGAATTATTGTTCGGATCACCAATTTCGATATTATCGGATTCGTTCAAATCATTACTCCTTTGCTTTTCAAATCATAATTATTAATGAAATATACCGAAAATCGTTCCGGCTTTCAAGGATTTGACTCCTCATGTCTCACATTTCATTTCACTAAATTCTTTATATTTACACACTTAATAATATTATAAGAATAGGAAAATAATGATAGAAGATGTTATTAAAATATCGAAAGAAGCCGGGAATATAATCAGAAACGGCTTTGGTACTAATTTTAACGTAGAGTTTAAGACTAATGAATCTAACCTGGTTACTGAGATTGATAAAGCTTCTGAAAAGCTGATAACCGGATATATAAAGAAAAATTATCCTACTCACGGTATACTTGCCGAGGAAGGCGGGGAGACAAAAAGCAGCTCCGAATATTTATGGGTAGTTGATCCGCTTGACGGTACGACAAACTTTGCACATGGTTTGCCGATATTTTCCGTGTCAATCGGTGTGCAGAAAAACGGCAAAACTATTGCAGGAGTTGTTTATGATGTAATGCAGGATATTATATATTCAGCCGAACAGGGAAGCGGCGCTTTTGCAAACGGTAAGAAAATTACCGTCGGCAAAAATGATAAGCTTAGCCGTAGTGTTCTTGTTACCGGTTTTCCTTATGATATTGCCGATAATCCTGAAAATATTTTTAAAATATTTGAAGCACTTACAAGAGCTTCAAGAGGACTTAGAAGGCTCGGCTCTGCTGCAATTGATTTTTGCTATGTAGCAAAAGGAGTATTCGACGGCTTCTGGGAAAGTTCCTTACATCCATGGGATATTTGCGGAGGAAAGCTTATACTTGAAGAAGCCGGAGGTATAATCACCGATTTTTACGGGAATGAAATAGATATATTCTCTAAGAAAATATTAGCTACAAACAGGCTTATTCATAACTCTATGATTGAAATATTAAAAAAGAATTGATTTATATCGATTGTTTATTCCTATTTATTCCCTTTCTGACCGTGCAACTATGTAGGAAATGTTAATGTGTGCAAACGGGCGTACGTTTATTATATTCATACATTATTCAGTCTAATATTATTATATTAAAGGAGGATTAATGAGTTGTAAACAATCATTCGACTTTCCTCATCTTGCGTATCACTGTAGATGCCAAAAGCCGACATTTATTTATAGGACGCGACTAGTGGTTGACGGATAGAGATGTTCGACCCGTCAAGCGCATTTTATAAAATAACTCTTAAATTGCATATGGTTACCTTGGTCTTGCCTGCCTGCCTATCGACAGGCAGGCTGCACGACCTATAATTAAATATTTAAATTAAATGTAACATATATTAACCACCCCTGACTTCTTAATGTCCCTCCTTAATAAGGAGGTTACGGTTTAAGCCTGGGCGAAATCGTATTTCCCAATTACAATAATGAACCTCTGGAGCGGTTTAAAAAACATACCAAGAAGTATGTGGCTCTTATCTGCAGCTACACTTATAAACCGTTCCGGTACTATGGTTCTTCCTTTTCTTGCGATTTATTTAAACAAGTTTGAACATACTTCGGAAGGACAGGCCGGACTTGTCCTTACTTTCTACGGAATTGGCTCTCTGATTACCTCGCCGTTTGTAGGAAGAATCGCGGACCGTTTCGGAAATATTATAGTTATGGAAGTTTCACTTATATTATCAGGGGTTGTGCTTCTTTTTTATTCTTTTGTTAATAATTATATTTTTATAATTATTATTACTTTTACATGGGCAGTAATTAGTGAAGCTTTCCGCCCTGCAAATTTTTCTCTAATCTCTGAAATGGTAATGCCTGAATTAAGGCGACCTGCTTTTTCGCTTAACCGGCTTGCTATAAATCTTGGGATGAGCATAGGCCCGGTAGTCGGAGGCTTCCTGATTATTTTTAACTTTCATGCAGTATTTTATGTCAATGCATTATCATCAATACTGGCAGGGATATTTTTAATATCAAAGCACAAAAATTTTATTGCAATGCATAATCCGGAAGATAATCCGCAGCGGGATATTAAGGGAAGCATTTTTGTCCCGGTTAGAGATAAAACGCTGTACTATTTTTTATTTTCATTAATGCCCGTATATATAGTCTTCTTTCAACTGCAGGCTGGAATGCCGTTATTTATCGTAAAAAACCTTGGTATGTCCGAAGCGGCATTCGGATCATTAATTGCTATAAATACGGTAATGATTATTTTTATTGAAGTGCCGCTTAACAATGCTATAATAAAATGGACGCATAGAAAAGCTCTTTCGCTGGGGGCGCTTTTGTGTGCGATCGGTTTCGGGGGTATGGCTCTTACGACAAATATTTACGGATTAATATTGACTATAATTACTTGGACTTTCGGAGAAATGATTTTCTTTCCTTCAAGTGCTGCGTATATGTCCGAAATATCTCCACCTGAAAGGCTCGGTGAGTATATGGGACACTATCAAATGATATTCAGCTTTAGTATGGTGTGCGGTCCATGGTTGGGAACGGTTGTTTTCCAGAATTTCGGTGCCCCGGTTTTGTGGACGGCAACTTTTGTTCTAGGAAGCATTTCTTCAGTAATGATGCTCAGATTAAGAGCAAGATCAACTGAAGAGTGAGCAATTATAGGTTTACAGGATATTATTGCTAACGAGAATATTGATGATTGCGAAAGATTATATGATTGAAATTGAATCCTATTCACCATTTGTCATAACTCCGGACACTAACAAGTAAATTTTACTTACCAAATATCACATACATTGTAAATATTACCTTTTCATTTTAGATTATTTTAAACCTTAACGAATATTTAATTATCTAATAAGTGTAAATAAGTATAAATCAATGTATAATAAAGTAATCAAAAAGTGTACAAATAAGACCATATCATAATAAAAAGTAATTAAAGAGAGCTTTATTCTTTGTGAACAGAAATCTAAAAAAACATAACTTATATTTTACTACTGAAATTATTTTTATGGCATGATTTTTATATATAATTCGTATGGTTTTTAGGGTAAAGTATGTTCTTTTTATATATTATATGTGACTTAATTATTAGTACAATTTAGAGAGGAAAACTATGAAAATATTTGCACGAGTATTATTGGTATCAGCTTTATTTACCGGATTTGCCGTACAAATAGGTGCGCAGCCTGGTCCAAAACCCGGTACACCACCAAATGCACCTACAAATTTAACTGCGACTCCGGGACAATGGAATAATTTCCCTTACGTCAACTTACAATGGCAGGGACAACTTAAAGGTACTTTTAACATTTACAGGAAAGTCGGAGCCATCAGCGACACCGGTTCTTATATAAAATTATATAAGCATCTTTTTACAAATAACTGGGAAGATCAGAATGTTCAATCCGGAAACACATATTCTTATTATGTAACTGCACAAAACCCTTCAGGTGAAAGTGCAGGATCCGATACAGTATCAGTTACTCTTGGTTCGCCTGCAGCTAAAGCGGTTATTACCGGCATATTAAAAGATAAATCTGGCAATCCTATTTTAAAAGGGCAGATCGTTTTTATACCAGTGTTAGGATGGGATTTAGTTGATATCCCGGTTGACACCTTAACCGGTACTTTTAAAACTCATCTTGCACCGGGTTCCTATATTATTTACTCAGCCGCTCCGGGTTATATACCCGAGTACTACAACGATGTAAGCTGGATTATGAACGCTACACAGGTTGCAGTAAAAAGCGGCGACAGCTTAAATTTTAATATTACTCTTGCACAAAAAGTTATCCCGCAAAAATATACACTCAGCGGTAATGTAAGTGATTCATCGGGAAATCCGTTAAAAGCTGCTCACATATCAGTCTATAATGTAGCTCTTAACTCATGGAGCCGTTTATTTTATCAGGCTGTTACGGATAGTTCCGGCAATTATTCGGTACAGGTAAAGCAGGGTGATACCCTTGTAGTTGTTGCCCATACTTCTGATAAAGAATATTTCCCTCAATTTTATAACGATCAAACTACTTTCCAAACGGCGAATAAAATAGCAGTTACTCAGAATATAACAGGAATTAACTTTGTGCTTCTGCATAAACCTGTTTATAATAACGGGATAAGCGGTGTTGTAATAAACAGCGATAGTGTAGGAATTCCTGCCCTTATCCAGGCTATACTACTCGGTGATAATAATGTTAAACACCGGTATACTACAATTACGGATTCTTTGGGCAATTATTCTTTTGTACATATGATTCCGGGGGATTATATTTTACTAGCCATTCCTCAAAACGGCTATATTCCGACATTTTTCACGGACAGCACACAAACATTGAAATGGAAAGATGCGGATTCAATCGTTGTAACAGCATCAAGTATAGTAACAGGTATAAATTTTATGGTAACGGCGTTACCTGATTCAGGCGCAGCAACAGTAAACGGGCGTATAACAGATAACACAGGCAATCCTTTAAACGGCGCTTTTGTATATGCAGTTGACGGCAACCAGCAAACTTTCTCATTCGGCATATCAGATAGTGCAGGCAATTATACGATCGGCGGGCTTATACCCGGCAGTTATTCCGTTACTTCACAGCTTTACGGCTATGATAATACACAAACAAGTTCAGTATCGCTTGGTTACAGCACTTCATCTTCAGTCTCATCATCAGCGTCATTTGCATTAACGCCTGAATCTGTAACGGCAGTTAAGGAAAATACACCTGCTGTAATAGGCAGTTATAAACTGAATCAAAATTATCCTAATCCATTTAACCCGAGTACAGTAATCAGCTTTACAATACCTAACCAGAGTAAAGTCGAACTTAAAGTTTATAATATTCTCGGGAAAGAAGTTGCAACGCTGGTTAATGAGAGCAAACCGGCAGGAAGTTATAATGTAACTTTCAATGCAGGTAAATTATCGAGCGGCGTATACTTCTATCAATTACAAGCAGGGAATTTTATCTCAACAAAGAAACTTATGTTACTGAAATAAGTTTCTAAAATATTTATATGATTAAGCCGTCAATAAATGGCGGCTTTTTTTTATATTTTCAGGTTATAAATATTTTAAATCACTTGTAAAATCCGCTAACTTTGAGTTATTTTACTAATATTTTAAGATTATTTCAGGAAACAATTACGGCATTAGTTGTATTTTTTTAATTAAGCCTGAACCTGTTTTTTTTTCAAGTAAGGTATAACAAAATGAAAAAAACTATTATAAATATTCTGATACTAATATCAATAATAAATATTGCCTTATATGGTCAGCGGTTACATAAAATGGGTTTATTATCTGAAGATATTACTAAGAATCCCAGAATAAAGAAAGTAGAGCTGACAGCAGTACTAAATACGTTGCCTTCTTCTGTTGATCTCTCGGCAAATATGCCGCCGGTTGGAGATCAGGGGATACAAAACTGCTGCGTGGCGTGGGCTGTTGGATACTATTATAAAACATACCAGGAATGGCAGGATTACGGTTGGAGCGTTACGAATCCCAATCATATTTTTAGCCCTGCATTTATTTATAATCATATTGACGGAGGACAGGATTCGGGTTCATATGTTAGCGATGCATTTCAATTACTTAATGAGAACGGATGTGCTACAATTGCCGAATTTCCGTACAATGATACAAATTGCACTGCATGGCCCTCGGAATCCGTATATCGCGATGCAATAAATTACAGATCAGGGGATTTCACTTATATACAGACCGTCAATAGTACGGCGGGAATTGACCAGGTGAAACAGCTATTAGCAGATGGCAATATAGCGGTTCTCGGTATTTATGTTTATAATAATCTTGAAAATATTAATAATTTTAACAATACTTATTGCGTAAAAAATGCAACGGGAAGCAGCTTAGGGGGGCATGCATTGACTTTTGTGGGCTATGATGATAATATGGTAACAGCAGATGGTACAGGAGCCTTTAAAATGATAAATCAATGGGGAAACGAATGGGGCGATAACGGGTATTGTTGGATGTCGTATCAAGCGGTAATGAGTAGCAAATTAACACAAGGAAATGAATGTTTTTATTTTGTATCAGATAGGGGGCAATACTCGCCCACCATTATAGCTTCAACACAAATTACTCATCCTGATAGAAATTCGTTAAATCTCGGTTTTGGAATCGGTTCAAACAGCGCTCCCGCGTATTCAATACAATTTTTTAATTTTTATATGAATACAACAAGAGAACTGCCTGCAAGGCCGTTCCCAAATAACAAAATTGATTTCGATCTTTCGGATGGATTAAGCCGCATAAATGCTGCACAAAGTAATAATTTTTTTTTACGCGCTCAAAGCACAATAGCAGGTACAATTGATAATTTTTCAGTTACCGATTTAAGAGTACCCAATACCACAACTTCCTCACAAACGCCTATAGTAGTTCAGAGTAATGATGCCGGTGTTTATGCAAATCTTAACTTAAATATAGTTCTAAATACTAATCTTGCCATAGTTCAGCAAACAAGCCCAGTAAATGGTAGCGTTGGCATTATTCAACCGGTTCAATTAAATTGGATGAGTTCATCAGGAGCAAGCAGTTACAGATTACGGCTTAGTGCGGACAGTAACTTTGAATCGGTAATATTAGATACACTTGGACTAACTAACACAACGTTCAGCATAAGCGGCTTAAGTAATCTTACTACCTATTACTGGCTGGTTAATGCAGTCAACTCAGGCGGAATTAGTCCTTCAAGTCAGGTATGGAGTTTCAAGACATTTGGTGTTGTATTGGTTTATCCGCCAAATAATGGCATAAATGTACCGGTAAATGTAAACTTCCAATGGAATGAATCTCAAGACATATTAGCAATGGCTATTGTGAAACCATCTCTGAAAATTGCAAAGAGTGTATCTATTGCAGGATCATCAACAAATGCAATTCTGAAGAATGCAAAGAGTTTAGCAAAGTCAGGCTCATCAGGTAAAAAGAATCCTGCAGGCGTAAGTCAGTATTGGTTTCAGCTAACAACAGATACATCTGGTACCGGTTATATTGTAGATAGTACATTGTCAGATTCGACAATGTCAGTAAGCGGACTTCTGAACTTAACGCATTATTGGTGGCGGGTAAACGCGATGAACGGAGTCGGTTGGACATATACAAACTGGAGTAAGTTCACTACTATCAGTACTATTCCTCCTCTGGAAACGGTACTGATGTGGGATAGTACAGAGACCACAGAGTACTACTATCCATTGACTCCCAATGATACAATTTGTGTTACCTTTAATGGTGTTGCCGGCGGTAGGCTTGATTCAATAAGAGTTGAACTCGACAGTGCAGGTTCTATTATAGGCGGTGTGTGGACATGTATAGGTCTTAGTGTACCTCTTGGAACGGCTTTAGCATTTCCAATAACCGCTTCAATATCTACACCTTATAGTTGGAGTACAGTTGATTTGAGATCTTATAATATTTCAACTGATAATGCTTTTGCGGTTGGTTTTATTATAGGAACAGCATCGCCAAGCGTAATGGCAACCAATTATATTTCGCAGGATGCCTATCATAGTTGGACTTATTTACAAGCTGCCGACGATGTTACTATTCCGGGATGGTATTTTTTAGGTTCAGGTGACACGGTTAGTATTTATTTAATACGTGCATATGTTAGTTTAGTCACCGGTGTTAAACAAGAAATTGAGTTGAAGCCGAATACTTTTTCTTTATCGCAAAATTATCCTAATCCGTTTAATCCATCGACAATAATTCAATATCGGATTCCGGTTAATGGAATGGTAACAATAAAAGTGTTTGATATATTAGGTAGAGAAATCAAAGCATTGGTAAATGATTATAAGACAGCTGGAAACTATTCAATCAGCTTTGACGCTTCAAAATTTGCAAGCGGAGTTTATTTCTATCAGTTAAGAGCTGGTAATTTTATTTCTACTAAAAAGATGCTTTTGATTAAATAACGACAATTGCAGAACTCTGGCAATAAAAACAGTAGTTTAGGAAAATTAAATTATATACTATAGGTGCATAAATTGATGCATTCTTTAATGTTTATATTTATTCCATTTAAAGAGTAGGTCAAATTGCCGTCGTTCTTTGAAAATTTATTTAATCAATCGGGATTCTCCCTAATTTTTCAAGCTGTAAATCAACTTAACCCTTATTACATTTCACATCGATTCTGTCTATTGTTCTCTATGACTACTTATGCATTTTGTTTTTTGAAGGTATTTATCAGCTTTCAATTATTTTTATTACGGACAATTGAAAAGATGGGGTATACCCCGTCTCTGTTAATGAACGGAATAAACATTGTACAATATGTCGTCAGTTATGTTAATAATAACTTTGTGGAAATTGATATTCACAGCCACTGCCTGAATTATCGGGGGGGGGCAAATGTTAACATTATATATTATAAGTAGTTATAGTATTTTTTGTGTTAAAAATGGGAGGTTTTTTGATAAAAAATCGAGGTTTTTCGCATGAAAACAAAGCAAAACGTGCATATTGATGTAGTCCCATTATCGGAAAATCATAACAAGAGAATAATGTATGTGTGTTTTAAAGTACACGATGTTTGACAAACATCTTTCATCTTCCTAATTGATGACACGATCAACAGGAGAATATTATTGATTATTTTCCAGCATACATCTCCTCAATCAAACTGCCGTATCTTTCTTCTACTGCTTTGCGACGGATTTTTAAGCTCGGTGTTACCTCCCCATTCTCCATGCTGAATGGCTTATCAAGCAGCGTAAATTTGCGAACTCTCTCGTAGTTGGCAAGCTTCTTCTGAACCTGCAGCATGTCTTGCTCTATTAAATCGTAAATCTCTTTGGCATGAACAAGTTCTTCGGGTTTATTGTACTGGATGTTATGAGCGTCTGCATATTCCTGGATTGCAACAAAATCCGGCACGATGAGAGCGCTAAGGAACATTCTTCTATCGCCAATAAGCACAAACTGATCGATGTATTTGCTTGCTAAAAAGAGATTTTCAATGTGTGAAGGAGCTATGTATTTGCCTGTAGATGTTTTAAATAGATGTTTCTTTCTGTCGGTAATCATTAAGAAACCTTCGGAATCAAAAACGCCGATATCGCCCGTATGAAGCCAGCCGTCCTTGATTGTTTCTTCGGTTTCTTTCCTATTCTTAAAGTAGCCCTGCATTATATTTGGGCCTCTAGCCAGTACTTCTCCGTCAGGCGCTAATTTCACTTCAACGCCGGGGAACGGCTTGCCTACAGTGCCGAATTTGTAATCATCCGGTTTGTTGGCTGCTATTATGGGAGAGGATTCTGTTAAACCGTACCCTTCGATAATATAAATTCCTGCAGCCTCAAAAAACTCTCCTAGATCGCGGGCAAGCGGAGCGCCGCCGGAAATAAAAAATCTTAACTTTCCGCCCATTTGCTCCCGCATCTTCTTAAAGACAAGCCCATCTGCAAGCTTATTTTTAATTGATAATCCGATTGATACATTCCCTATCCTTTTGGCAATCCGGTATTCTTTTCCTATTTCAATTGCTCTGTAAAATATTTTTTGCTTTATCTGGGATTGAGAGTCAACGTTTTTTAAAATTTTTGAATACATTCTTTCAAATAATCTTGGAACTGTAGTAATAATTGTAGGATGCGTTTCAAGCATATTTTGTGCTATTGACTCAATCCCTTCCGCATAGCAGATAACTCCGCCTGATGCAAAAGCTGTATAGTACCCCCCCATCCTTTCGTAAATGTGGCATAGAGGAAGGAAGGATAAAAAAGTGTCTCTTTCATTTATAGGGTACGCTATCAATGTTGAATTAACATTGAAAATAATATTTTTGTGTGTAAGCATTACTCCTTTAGGTTCACCCGTTGTGCCGGATGTATAGATAATAGTACATAAATCATTTTCTTTTACTTGGCTTCTGCACTCCATTAAAAAATAAGGACGGTCGGCTTTAAATATTATTCCCTTATCCTGAATTTCCTTAAATGAAAAAATTGTCCTCCCGTCTCTCTCAGTATCTTTATCGTTCAATACTATAATAAATTTTAAATGGCGGCATTTGTTTTTTATTTTAATTACTTTGTTCAACTGAAATTTGTTCGAAACAATTATTCCTTTACATTCCGAATTGTTTAAAATAAATTCTACGGACTCGGCTGTGAGAGATGGATAAAGCGGAACATCAATAGCGCCCAAACTCAAAATAGCCATATCGCAGTATACCCACTCCGGGCGATTCTCGGAAATGATGGCAATTTTATCACTTGGTTTTACCCCTAGTAAGTTTAGCCCGCAGGCAAAGCTTTCGGTTTCATCTTTAAATTCACGGTAAGTAATTCCCTCAAATTTCCCTTCAACTTTTCTCATCATCAGTATGTCTCTCGACTCGCTGCTTTTTTCATCAGTAAGAAACTCAAAAAGATCGGGAATAGTTTTAATTGCTCTTAAAAATGCCATTTATATTTCCTGAATTTAGTACTGCGAAAATAAATTCATTGTGCCGCAATTCCAATTATAATATTTTGAAAAGCCTGAGTATGATAATTTTTTAAAATTAATTGTTGTGAATAAGCAAAAAAGTGAATTATGATTTGTTTTATACAGTATAAAATGAATATTCTTCAGGAAGTTCTCATTTAAGTAACAAAAATGGCTTATTATTTAAACATGATCCGCTAAGATTTTCATGATAACCATTATATAAACTTACTCACATATAGTGACAATTTTGCCGGAAGACTCACTAAGATATTTTACTTCTTAAAACAACCTCAGGTTGTACCGTCAGATGCAACTTAATAAACTTTAATTTGATAACAAATAAAAATTTTACAAAGAGGCGTTGTCGGCTCTCACTTTAAATTGCTTATTGAAATTAAAAGTCTTAATTTTTCCGTAAATTTTAATCGGTATTCGATTAAATAAATTTTATATCTCAAAGAAATGGCTCATTTAAACCATAAATTATAATAAAAGAGGTTCTTAAATGAAGATACATGAATACCAGGCAAAAGCGATTTTAAGAAAATTCAACGTCGCTGTTCCTAAAGGGAAAGTTGCATTTTCAGCGGATGAAGCTGTACGTGCGGCAGAAGAAATTGGCGGTGAAATATGGGTTGTTAAAGCGCAGATTCATGCCGGCGGAAGGGGCAAGGGCGGCGGTGTAAAAGTTGCCAGAAGTCTTGAGGAGGTTAAGAGTATTGCCGCTCAGATGCTTGGAATGACTTTAGTGACTCATCAAACCGGTCCCGAAGGAAGAGTAGTTAAAAGGTTATTAATTGAACAAGGTGTGAATATTGAAAAAGAATTTTATGTAGGCATTACGCTGGATAGGGCAAGCTCAAAAAATGTAGTTATGATCTCTACTCAAGGAGGTGTTGAGATTGAACAGGTTGCTGCCGAATCACCTGAAAAAATTATTAAAGAAACGATTGAGCCTGAACTTGGATTGCAGCCATTCCAGGCTAAGAAATTGGCATTTGCTTTAGGACTTAACGGTATCCAGCATAAAAATGCGATTAAATTTTTGATGGGATTGCACAACGCTTATTCAGAAAGCGACTGCTCGCTTGCGGAAATTAACCCTCTTGTTATTACTAAGGAAGGTGATGTAATTGCGTTAGATGCAAAAATGAATTTTGATGATAACGCTTTATTCCGTCATGCGGATATTGAACGCTACCGCGATCTTTATGAAGAAGACCCGCTTGAGATTGAAGCTTCCAAGTATAATCTCAATTATATTAAGCTTGATGGAAATGTTGGCTGTATGGTCAACGGCGCAGGGCTTGCAATGGCTACCATGGATATTATAAAACTCGCCGGAGGCGAACCGGCAAACTTTCTTGATGTCGGCGGCGGTGCAAGCAAAGAAACTGTTGCTAATGGATTTAAAATTATTCTTTCCGACCCTAACGTTAAAGCAATATTAATAAACATTTTTGGCGGTATTGTCAGGTGTGACCGCGTTGCTCAGGGGGTTATTGATGCTACAAACGAAATTAAAGTTAATATCCCGGTAGTCGTCAGACTTGAAGGTACTAATGCGGAAGAAGCAGGCGTAATATTGAAAGGATCTGGTTTAAATTTTCAAGTCGCTTCAAGTTTAAAAGATGCGGCAGTAAAAGTGACGGCAGTTTTAAGAATTTAAGTTTATCATTCTTATTCAGAGTAATTAAGAATTTACTATTGTTTATTCAGCCTGCGTCATAAATTGCACAAATTACTGGTAAACTTATGATTGATGATTAAATTTTTTCAATATAATGTGATATTTAATCTATTTTATGTATTATTTTTTTCTTATAAATAAGTTAGCTTAAAATCAACTTGATTTTAGATTTTATTAGTAATACATTTTTTGTATACATTTCATTGCTTAGGAGAGAAAATGTCAATCTTGAACTCAGATTTTGACGATGATGAGTATTTTTATGAAGAAGAGAAAAATCTCGATGATGAAATAAATAGAAATAAGGGATTAATATCAGAATGTGGTATTTACGGTTGTGTTGAATCCATCGAAGAAATTGTACAAGTCTGTTTGGAAAACGAAAGATTTCAGGACGGCTTTTATTTTATAAATCTTTTGCTTGAGGCTTTCCCTTATAACTCCGAGTACTGGCTAAGAAAAGGTTCACTTGAAAATGCAGTTGGAAATTTTGAGGATTCCATATTTTGCTTTAGCAGGTCATTGTCATTAAACCCCGGAGATTCTGAAACCGTAATTAACAGAGCGGCTGCAGAAGAGAATCTCGGTTTGATCGATGATGCAAAAAGTTCATTGGAATCTGTCCTCAATGTTGAGCCTAAAAATGAAGATGCAATGTTCGGGTTGGGAACATTGTACCAACGGAGGGAAGAATTTGAAAAAGCTATCGTCTATTTGAAAAAAGTTACTGAATTAGAACCGGAATTTATTGAAGCCTATTACGAGCTTGGGTTTTGCTATGAAAATTTACCCGACTTTCCAAAAGCTCTGGAAGCGTATGATAAATTTTTGGATTTTGAGCCGTATAGTGCTAGCGGATGGTATAACCGAGGTATTGTTCTTGTAAAAATGAATAAACTTGAAAAAGCAATTGATAGTTATGATCTTGCTATTGCTATTAAAGAGGATTTTTCAAGTGCATGGTTCAACAAAGGAAATGCACTAGCGGATTTGGGTAGACTGGAAAGCGCCATTGAAAGCTTTAAGCAATCCCTTGAAATTGATAGATATGATGAAGCTTCATCCTACAATATTGCAAACATCTATGAGGAGATGGGCGATATAGCATGCGCTATAAAATACTATTCCGAAGCGATAAAGATTAACGATCAGTATTATGAAGCTTATCTTGCAAGAGGTTTTTGTTATGATTCAAACGGAAAATATCATCTTGCACTTAAAGATTTTAATAAGGCGATAACATTATCGCAGGATAATGCGGAAGCTTGGTATGCAAAAGCTGATTTAGAATATTCCCTTGGGCAGCTAAAAGAGGCGGTTGCAAGTTATAGAGAAGCGCTTAACCTTGAAAGAGACGACTACGAAATCTGGTTTTATCTTGCCGAGACATTGTTTGAGCTTGGCGATTGGCTTGAAGCTTTGCACGCCTACAGTGAATGCATAAGAATTAATCCCAAGGATGCTTCATCATATTATGGTATAGTAAAAATAGATTTTATACTCAGTCGAACTCAAGAGGCGGTTGACTGTCTAAAATCTGCTTTTGCGCTTGACCCGTCTATCAGAACCGAGTTTGCCAAGGAATATCCGGAAATAAAGTCTTCAAAACTTTTCAAGAAACTTCTTGGAGAGTTGTAAAATTCTTAAATCCATATAATGGCTAAAAAATTTCTACTTGGCATCGTCGCTGTATAAAAAATGCAGGAATCTATCCCTTTGATTGAACCTATATGTGGGAGGGGAGTCGAGGTTTGTTGAAAATTTTATTTTTTTATTTTTGGATGATTAAAAGCCATTCAAACATATTGTACATTTATTAATTACGTTTTAGCAAAAATGAAAGATTCTTATCACCTGAATACAAAGTTAACAGGGCTTTTGGGACATCCAATAAAGCACTCTTATTCGCCTTTAATTCATAATATGGCTTTCCAATTAAAGGAGATTGATTATATTTTTCTGCCATTTGATGTTCCGGCTTCAAGCTTAAAAAATGTACTTAAAGGTATGATTGGGCTTGGAATAAAAGGATTTAATATTACTCTTCCACATAAAGAAAATATTTCCCAGTTTATGAATAATGTTTCCGAAGAAGCCTCAATAATAGGCGCAGTTAATACCGTTGTTAATGATCTCGGCAAACTGAGCGGGTATAACACCGATGTAAACGGTGTATATGAAACATTGCTTCCATTTAAAGAAGAAATAACAGGCAATGATGTAAGCATAATAGGTGCCGGAGGTGCAGCACGTGCTGTTATCTATACTCTAATCCGCTATTTTAAGCCCTCAACTATTTTCCTTATAAATAGAACGGAACAGCGTGCAGAAACCCTGAAACACTATTTCAGCGATAAAATGAAATATGACTCATTCAAAATTAGAGAACTTTTTCCACCTGATTTGATTGGTATATTCAGAAACTCAAAGCTCATAATAAACGCAACATCGGTGGGAATGTTTCCTGAATCAGATGATACAATTACAAGTCTGAACAATTCATTCACAAAAGAGCAGATTGTTTTTGATCTTGTTTATAATCCTTTGCAGACGCAGCTATTAAAAACAGCCGCTTTAGAAGGTGCAACCGTACTTGACGGATTACAAATGCTTGTTTACCAGGCGGCGAAATCATTTGAACTGTGGACAGGCGAAGAAATGCCTGTCGAAGAGATTCACAAGACACTTCAGCTTTATATTAAAGGATAGTCAAGGCAGTGCAATCAATCTGATTACTCTAAAAAAATTAATTAAGTTTTGAAAGAGCGCGGGCTATTCTTTCCAATCCATCTGTAAGATCTTCATATGAGCATGCATATGACATTCTTACACACTTGTCGTTTCCAAAAGCTATACCCGGTACCAATCCGACGCTTTCTTCAGTTAACAGGTAATTGCAAAATGAGGATGAGTCATTAATATTGTAGCCGTTAACTTTTGTTCCGTAATAACTGCTTACATCATAAAATACATAGAATGCACCCTTTGGCAGAGGGCATTTAACTCCTTTAACTTTATTCAGGGCTTCGTAAATAAAATTTCTTCTTTCCTTAAACTTTTTAATCATATTTTCAATTTCATCTGATTCCTGCGTTAAAGCAGCAAGAGCCGCTACCTGTGAAATTGAGGCCGCATTTGAAGTAGAATGGCTTTGCAGATTTCTTGCAAGCTTTATAATTCTTGCATCGCCTGCTGCATAACCGATACGCCAGCCAGTCATTGCATAAGCCTTGCTTACGCCGTTGATGGTAATCGTCCTGTCTTTCAGGTAATCAATATTGCCTATGCTGAAGTGCTCTTCACCGTCAAAAACTATCTTTTCATAAATTTCATCGGAAACTATGTAAATATGCTCCTTATTTTTTAAAACTTCTGCCAGCGCTTTAATTTCCTCCTGCCTGTATACCGACCCTGTAGGATTGGAAGGAGTGTTAAATAAAAATATTTTCGTATTTGTAGTAATCGCTTTTTCAAGTTGCGCAGGTGAAACCTTATATTCTTGTTCAACTTCAGCATTAATAATTACCGGCTTGCTTTGTGCAAGCTTTACGATTTCAGGGTAGCTTACCCAGTATGGCGACTGAAAAATAACTTCATCACCCGGATTGCAAAGTGCCATAATTAAATTATAAATAGAATGTTTGGCACCTGCGGATACTAATATATTCTGTGGTTTAAATTTAAGATTATTTTCTTTTGCAAATTTTTGGATTATAGCATTTATCAAAGGTGCATATCCTTCATTAGCAGTGTAGCGAGTGAAATTTTCTTTGATAGCTTTTATTGCAGCCTGTTTTATAAATTCTGGGGTTGGAAAATCCGGTTCTCCGGCGCTGAAACTTAGTACATTTTTACCTTCCGACTGTAATTTCTTTACAAGAGAAGAAATAGCCATTGTTCTGCTTTCTTCAATAGACGAAATCAATTCAGAGTATCCGTTCAACTTATCGCATCCTTATCTTATTTATAATATTCGTTTATGCTTAAAATTTTCCACTTAATTATTAACCAGTTCGCCGTCATTATTTCGGTTTGTTATTAAAGATAGGTACCGCTCTAACGGAATGTAGAAAAATTTTATATTTAAAATTAGCAAATAAAATTTTAAATTATGCAGAACCCGTAAGCGAAAAATAGAATTAATTTTTTAAATCACATTGAAGATTTATAATTATGCAATAATATTAAAGGCTCTTACAGAAATGTTTTTAGAAACTTCAATATTATTGTAAGTCGAGCAGATTTGTTGGATGCGTCATCAACGCTTGGCAAATCGGCTATTTGCCTAACATAAAGATAATTCAATTTCCTGTGTATCTTGCTGCATCAATTACAGACCATAAGTGAATAAGCCAGCCCAACAGGAAAAACCACATAATACCTGCAAGAGTGACCATAATTAAAGCTTTAATAACCCTCCCTTGCAACAACTGCCCCAGTCCGGGAATAAGGAAACTGGCTAATGCTGCTATTACATTTCCTGTAGAACCTTGACCTGACATAAAATTCCTTTTATGTAAATTTTAATTTAAGTTTTTCAGCTACTGCGGGCGGAACAAATTCACTAACATCGCTGTTTAAACTTGCTAAGTTTCGTACTATGGAAGAATTTAGGTAAGTATATTTTTCATTCGGCATAAGAAAAATTGTTGTAATATCATCTGCAAGCTTCCGGTTCATCAGCGCCATCTGGAATTCATATTCAAAATCGCTTAAGGCTCTTAGTCCTCTTAATATGCCCACAGCGCCGACTTCATGTGCATGGTCAACGATTAGTCCGTCAAATGAGTCAATAGTAATATTATCAAAGTCTTCCAGGCTTTTGCGCAACATTTCAATTCTCTCTTCAACAGTAAATAAGGGAGTCTTGCCCGGATTTATTGCAACTGTGATAGCAACTCCATCAAATAATTCTCCGGCACGTTTAATTATATCAATATGTCCGTTGGTTACAGGGTCGAAAGTTCCCGGGTATAATACTTTACGCATAATATTACCTGAAATTTAATTATGTTGAATCTATGACATAAAAGTAATGAAAAAAGTTTTATAAGTCAGTTTTTGGAGTATAATTTTTTTTATTTCTAATGCTGCCGGCTGGAAAATGCAGCTCAGCATTTTTCGCCTTAGCTCGGTAATATATAAGTAGCCTTAGAAAGATAATTAAAATTAAAGCCCCATCAGCAGGTGGGCATATAATCCCTTTTACATTTTAGGACCCTATTATATAAGTAGGTTTAAGCTGTTTCTCCAGAGCTCCATCTTTAATAATCCTATCTCCGTAATCTCCTCAAACTTGTTAAATTTAATATATATATATATTTAGATTATAATATAATAATTTAAAAGACAAGTCTTCATTAACTGAAATGGGTGATAATATGATAAAAAGATTACTTTTTGTCTTTTTTAGTTTCATTGTTCTTTTATCATGCAAAAATCATAATATCTCCAAAAGCTATTTAATAGGTTCTTGGGATTGGACTAATAGCACGACTAATACTGTTAATGGTGAAGTAGTATTAACCGACTTTGGACAAACAATGGGTTCACTTCCGTATGGGGTTGTTATTTCTAAATTAGTCTTCAATGCAGATATGACCGTGAAGAACATTATAGAAGCCAAAGATAAAACCCAGGAGATAATGATGGAAACTAAAGGTATTAACCCTTTGTTTAATACAGGCAAGTGGGATATTAGTAGAGACACAATTAAAATCGAATGGCAAACCGTACAGATTCAAAAAACTCGCATTAAATTAATAAGTGATACTTTATATTTTATATATAGCAATATCAATTCAATAGTTAAATATGTAAAAGAATCTCAAAATAGTTTAAAATAACTTAATGTGTTTTCGTGTGGATTGAACCTATCTTAGTACGTAATTTTGTTTTAAAAAGAAATCCATCTTTAGTTCAGCTATGGAATAAAATATTTTAATAACCGGCTTTAAAATAGGCAAATAGACTGCTCGAACTAAATCTGAGTAATTTTATATAAGCACGTATCACCGATTATTTTAAAAGGCTCCCTCCCAAGATTGTGAATATCCTTTCCTTTTGTTTGTTTGGATCGTTCAATAACCACTATCCCGCCAACAGTAAGGAATTGATTAAGAAGGAGATTTTTTACTACTGTGTAAATATCATCTTTGAAGAAAGGGGGATCAGCTAGGATAAGCTCATATTTATGTTTGGGAGGAACAGCTGAGAATCTAACGGCTTCTATTTTATGTATTATACATTGCTCCCCGGCATCAAGAGACTGAATATTCTCTTCAAGGTTTTTATAGATGACGAAATTTTTTTCAACGAAATCTATTTTAGCTGCCCCGCGGCTAAGACATTCAAGCCCAAGTGAGCCGGATCCTGCGTAAATATCAAGCACGTCTATCCCGTCGAAATCAATAATATTATTAAGAAGATTAAAAAGTGTTTCCCGTACTCTGTCTGTAGTAGGGCGTATCTGATCGGATTTCGGAACGTTTATCAGTCTGCCTTTTAAATCACCGGAAATTATACGCATTCTCATAAAATTTGCCAGGGATTTATTCTCAAATCAGACATCGCAATATTATAACTTAAGCCAACCTAAATGCAATACCGGCAGCTGGCGAGAATGAATTATTCTTTTCTAAATAAAACTTATTTGTATATAATTCGGAATCAGGTTTTATCTTTTCAAAAGGATTGAAATAAATTAGTGCAATTCCCAGCGTGTTGCTTAATGTTTGGATCATTGTCTCAGAAATCTCTTCGCCGGAAATAAAGGCGTTGTCAATGGAGTTCTTGTCTATCTTATGATAATTCTCAGGTTGAGTCCATTCTCCAACCGGGTAGAATTCATGCGATGCAGTCTCATTTAATAACAGCGACGGTATTTCGCCCGCATCATTTAACGGGATCACCTTAAAATAAAGTGGCTTGCCATCCAGTGAATAAATTAATGAAAGAAATTTGTTAGTAATAAAAATACTCATTGTTAAACCTTTAGACGCGGATAGGTAACTTGCTGTGAGTGCTCTTTCTGATGCAGTATGAATATTATCGATAAACTTAAGCTTAAGATTGTTTGTCTTACAGAAGTTACGGATCATATGCAAATATTTGCGCTGGATGGTGATAGCAATCATTGTATTCTGAGCAATTAAATTATTCTTTTCAACTTCAATGTATTGTAATACAATATCCTTGGTGGATATATACGGGTACAGAACGGAAAATTCCCATTTGAACTCCTCAACAAGGTCCTGGTGCAGCAGCGTATTGTCATAGGGTACCTGCATAAAATGGAAAAGCTCGAACGGCAGTGCAAATGAAGCAAAGGAACTTTTTAGCGGCTTCTTAATAAGGATTTCGTTAAATGCGCCCTGTAACAATGAATCGATTTTCGTTTCCTTATCCGTTTCCAGATTGACAGGTTCATTAAAATAAGCTTCATCAACTTTATCTAGAATGAACTGCCTGTCTTTATAAATAATTTCAACAATCTGAAGTTTTGATCCAGAAATTGAAAAGCCAATATGATTTTCAAATCCCGCCATTTTCTATTCTGCAAAATATTTTATTATTTAATATAAGCGTACTTTATGATTTTCGCCAACCTTATATTGCCCATATTTTTTACTTTTAGCAACTCATTAAAATTTTTAAAACCGCCCAGTTTTTTGCGGAGCTCAATAATTCTTTCTGCTGTTTTCTTTCCCACATTAGGAAGAGTTGTAAGCATATCCACACCTGCTTTGTTTAAATCAATGCTCTTTTCTGCTGCTATTATCTTAGACGGGAATTTATTTGTATACTCTTTGTTAAGTTCTAAAATATTATCTTTAATCTCCTCCGGCTGGATGCTCTCTGCGGAATCTTTTTCACTGCCGGAATTGAAGAAAGCACTATCTTCTTTTGTGTAATTAAATTTTTTGTAAAAGGTGATTCCATTATCCCGGAAAAAAATTTTATAGCTAAATCCAACAGCAAAAATTACAAAGAGAAGTATAGTTACTTTAATTTCAGTTTGAGTGAACCCAATCTTTTCCGATATTTTTTTTAACATTAATTTAGTATACAATTATATTTAATGAAATTTATATCAGTAGGAAAATCTCTTAAAAAAATTGTTTTCATCTGAGATAGAAGATTTTTTAAAGTTCGGCAATTCCGAAAGCTCATTCAAAAGTTCTTTCTCTTTTGCACTTACCTTCCTGGGTATTTCAAGATTGACCCGTATAAGCTGATCACCATGGCCTGACTGATTAAGATGTTTTATCCCTTTATCCCGCATCTTTAATAATTTTCCAGGATGTGTTCCGGATTCAATTTTTATAATGGCTTTACCGTTTAATGTCGGTACTTCAACATCAGCCCCTATGACAGCGATAGGAAAGCTTATGAATAAATCGTAAACAATGTCGTCGCCTTCTCTTGTAAAATACTGATGTGGAATTTCCTGGAAAACAGCAATAATATCTCCTGCCGGTCCACCGCGCTTACCGGAATTACCTTCGCCTCTCAACGTCATATAACTTGCTTCATGAACACCAGCTGGAACATTAATAGTAAGAGTTATTTCGTCATTTGTTCTTCCGTCTCCCATGCATTTTTTACACGGCTTCTCAACCACAGTTCCTTCACCGCTGCAATTGTTGCAAGCACTAATATTAACAAACTGACCGAATACTGAACGCGATACGGTCTTAACCTCACCGCTACCGTGGCATACTGGGCATGACTTTGTTGATGTGCCTGATTCAGCGCCTGTTCCGTTGCATTGACTGCATTTTACCAGTTTCTTTATTTTGATCTTCTTTGCAACCCCGGTAGCTATTTCTTCCAGTGTTAGTTTAAGAGTTACTTTCAGATCGGATCCAGGCATACCTGAAGACCTTTTTCCGCTTCTAGTTCTCTGGTTTCCGCCTAAGAAATCATCAAAAATGGAGGAACCGCCGCCGAATATATCTGAGAAGTGAGAGAATATATCATTTATATCTGAAAAGCCTTGCGAGCCGTATCCGCCGCTTCGCATACCTTCATGCCCGAAGCGGTCGTACTGAATCCTTTTATTATCATCATTTAAAACTTCGTACGCTTCAGCAGCTTCCTTAAATTTTTCCTCAGATGCTTTATCGTCTGGGTTCCTATCCGGGTGATACTGCATGGCTAATTTTCTATATGCCTTTTTAAGATCGTCTTTAGTTGCGTTTTTGCTCACGCCTAAGATTTCGTAATAATCCCTTTTTACCATAAATTCTATCTATCCTCACGATTTGATGGACCACTTACATTGTCATGTGCCGATTCTGAAGTATCTGCACTTACTATTACTTTTGTATGACGGATGACCCTGTCTTTATATATATAACCTTTTTCAATTTCATCAAGAACTGTATGAGGCTCAACTCCGTCGGCTTTCCTTTGCAGTATCGCTTCATGATAATGAACATCGAATGGTTTACCAATCGATTCTATTTTCTTTACTCCTTGATCGTCAAGTACTTTTATTAGTTTATCATAAACAAGTTTTATTCCCTGTTTTAGAGAATCAACATCTTTTGTACTATCTATATGCTGAAGCGATCTTTCAAAATCATCCACTATCGGAAGAAGCTTAATAATAAAAGATTCTGCGGCGTATTTTAATAAGTTCAACTGTTCATTCTCAGTTCTGCGTTTATAGTTTTCAAACTCAGCAGCTTTTCTTAACAACTTATCTTTGTATTCGGAAACTTCTTTTTCAAGCTGTTCGATTTTTACTTTGACTAAGCTTAGTTCCTCACTTATCTTATTATCTTTATTCAATTCATGCGATTTTGGCTCGCCACCTTTTTCAATTTTTATATCATTTGAAAGATCATCGTGATTATTATGATCATTCTTGTCTTTCTTCATTTCAGTAAGCTCCTTTATTTAGGATTAATATTTGTCAATACTTTTGACAACATTTTAGCCATATAATCTACAATAGCTACAATTTTTGAGTATTCCATTCTTTTCGGTCCGATTATTCCGAGTGTACCGTAAATATCGCCCAGTTTATAATCTTTACTAACGAAGCTATATTCCTGGAGTTCTTCAATTTGGTTCTCACTTCCGATGGAAACAAACACTTGGTTGGGATCAGCGTCATTGGATTTTTCCATGATATGAATGATAATATCTTTATCTTCAATTAATTCAATTACGCTTTGAAATTTTTGGAAATCTTCAAACTCAGGTTGTTTTATAACATTTTTTGCACCTGTAATCACAAGCTTTTCGGTCTGTTTTACATCTGTAAAAATTTTATCAACCGAATCTACAAAAACTCTTATCATCGGTTTTTGATCTTCTTCGACATCTTTAAACCTTTCAGCAAAAGTCGATTTAATTTCGTTGAAAGTTAGACCGGAAAGCTTTTCATTAAGGAGGATTTGAACCGAATCAATAAGTTCTGACTTTATATCGGATGAAAGTTCCAGCGTTATGGTTTTAACCAGGCCTGATTTTATACTTACAATTACGAGAATTCTTGTTGAAGAAAGGGAAACAATCTGCAGTTTTTCTAGTGTACTCGTTTCAAGTTTAGGGTAAGAAACGCAAGCAAGCTGGTGTGTGATACTGCTTAACAGTACAGATGTAATTCTGAAAAGCTCATCTGTATCAGCAACTTTTGTATCCAGATTTTTATTTATCATCCCTTTTTCTGTGTGATGCAGTTCGGGAATGTCCATAAGCGAATCAACGTAAAACCTGTAGCCTTTATCGGTCGGAATTCGGCCTGCGGAAGTGTGCGGATGATCTATAAATCCTGATTCTTCCAGATCTGACATAATATTCCTTACCGAAGCAGGTGATAATCCTATATCAAATTTCTTTGTAATATTTCTTGAACCTACGGGTGATGCAGTTAATATAAACTGCTGGATAATATGACGAAGAATATTTTTTTCCCGTTCATTCAGTTCTTCATTTAACATAATGCAATAACATAAAGTCTATCTTACAAATATACAAAATTATAAAGAATATTTGATTTGATATAAGTATCATTTTTTCTTTTATCAAAGACGTAATATTTAAAATATTTCATTATCAATTGAAATTGTATCATAAAAAATACATCCTATCCGGTTTTATAAATATATGTAGGGGGTAAGAATTGCTTTGTTAAAAGAATAATAGTAGATAATTGAGATTTTATTGCTAATTTTATAATCCGAATTGAAAATTGTTATTGCGCCCATAGTTCAACTGGATAGAACGTTGGATTCCGGTTCCAAAGGTTGAGGGTTCGATTCCTTCTGGGCGCACTTTTTTTATTATAATTTTGGATTTCCATTCAAAATAAAATGCAATTGTGGGCATTTGTCTTGTCGATTGTCAGATAGACAAGCTTAAAGGACATACGGACACATCAAATGCTATGAGAAAAGAGATTATTTTCTCCCCGCAAAAAAAATAACTGGATATTCTAAAATTATTATTATTTTCGTGTCAGTATTTTTTTATATAATTTCATAATATCTTAAAATTACGCAATCAGGAAAGTGCAATGCTTACAAAAAAGAAAAAGCTTTCGAAGAAGGAAATTAAGGAAGATAAACTAGTATCTTTCTATTATAAAGCATATGGATTTATTACTGAGAATCAATCTCGTGTTTTTACTTATGCCGGTATAGCGGCTGCTATAATTGTTCTTGCGGTTTTCTATATAAACCATAAAAGTCAGCAGAATAAAGAAGCTGGAATACAGCTTGCGCAGATAATTCAAGAGTATGATAATGGTGCTTATCTGCAGGCAATCGAAGGCCAAGCTGGGACTAAAGTCCTTGGCCTAAAAAAAATTATTGAGGAATACGGGGGTACTGAAAACGGTGAAACTGCTAAGATCTATATAGCAAATTGCTATAACTTTTTGGGCAAACCGGACGAAGCTTTTAAGTATTACGATGATTACAGTGGGAGTATTGGAATTTATAAAGCAACCGCTCTTGCTGGCCAGGGAGGTTACTATGCTTATAAGAAAAATTATGAAAAAGCCGCTGAATTGTATGAAAAAGCTGCTAACTTATCAAAAGAAGATGTTCTTAATCCAGATTATCTGCTTAATGCCGGTGAAAATTACATCGTCGCAGGCAAAAATAAAGAGGCTAAAGAAGTACTCGATAAAATTAAAAAAGATTATGTTAATTCGACTGCTTTCAGAGAAGTTGACAAGTACTTGGTGCAGATAGAGGATTAATTCAAAATTTAACAAAAGATTAATTTAATAACTTATTAACTCATGTTACGCAGTTATTAAAATTTCCTTAAGTAGACTCGGGTTTTAACTCGGGGTATAGCAAAGTATCCATAAATTTCTGACTTTAGTCCATTATAAGGTCCATTTTTTGGCTAAAAGCTGGATATATTTGTAATTATTTGTCCCCAGCATTGACCTGCCGGCAAACTTGCAGGTGTCGGGGTTATAAATTTATTTATTCTGCGTAACTTCAATTATTAAATTAGTTAATGATCAACTGCTCTGTTGGGGAATTTGATCCGGCATTAAGATTAACAAATCTATGTTTTAATTAAAGATGTTTCAACATTTAATTTGGAGAGAGTAATATTTGTTCATTTTTGATTATTTTGGCAGTGCTAGGATTCACAAGTAAAATGTACTGAAAGAAACTCTAAGAGGTGTATTTCCCTCATTCAATATTTGTTTCAAAACATGAAATAAAAATAAATTCAAGACAATTTGTAATATAAATTAAGAATTTCCGTTTAATGTATTTTTAATATTTTTTACAAAAAGTCACCTGTTTCTGATAGTTTTTCTTATGTTTTTTACAAAAAATTGTAATTTTTGAAAAAATTAAATTCTTGACTTTCTATCCTTATATGTCTATTTTTTCCCTCTATTTATTAAAAATAATTATTAGGTTTTATGGCAGATACTTCAGACTTTAGAACAGGTTTAATTATAAAATTTAAGAACGATCTTTATACAGTTGTTGAGTTCCAGCACGTCAAACCAGGTAAGGGAGGCGCTTTTGTCCGCAGTACTTTAAAAAATTTAAAAAACGGCAAGGTGTTAGATAATACTTTCAGAGCTGGTGAAGGCATAGAGATTGTCCGAGTCGAACGGAGAAAATATCAATATCTTTACCGTGAGGGAGATTTTTTAATTTGTATGGATAATGATACATTTGAACAAATAAATGTTCCGAAAGAAATATTCGGCAACGGTGTAAATTATTTAAAAGAGAGTGTTGAAGTAGAAATTCTATTTAACGGTACTGAAATTATAAATGTTGAGATTCCGATTTTTGTAAACTTAAAAGTGACCGAGACAGAACCCGGGTTTAGGGGTGATACAGCAACTGGTGCTAATAAACCTGCTACATTAGAAACAGGCGCAATTATCAATGTTCCGCTATTTATTAATGTTGGGGACATTTTGAAAATTGATACCAGGATTGGCGGTTATGTGGAAAGAGCAAAATCTTAAACTAAAGGTTATTAAATGGATTTAAATCTAATTAAAAAACTTGTTCGTATTGTGGATACAAGTGAAATTACTGACCTTGAAGTAGAAGAAAACGGATTAAGAATTAAGGTTGCTAAAAAAATCAGAAGCTACAGAACAGATGGTCAACAGCATGTGATAATAAGCCAACCTGTCGGAGAGCAACCGGTTTTAAAAAATGTTGTTGAAGAAATATCTGCCTCTACGGCAGAAAAACAAGCAAACTTGCACGAAATAAAATCACCGATTGTAGGCACATTTTACAGAGCCCCTGCACCAGATGCAGATGCTTACGTTAATGTAGGCGATGCTGTTTCTTCCGGGTCCGTTTTATGTATTATTGAAGCAATGAAATTAATGAATGAAATTGAATCGGATATTAACGGGAAAATTGTTAAAATTCTTGTCGAAAACGGTCGTCCCGTTGAATATAGTCAGCCTCTATTTTTAATTCAGACGAGCTGATGCTTGTCTAAGACTTCGAGGAAATTTTGTTTAATAAAATATTAATCGCCAATAGGGGCGAAATCGCTTTAAGAATTATCAGAACATGCAAAGAACTGGGTATTAAAACCGTTGCAGTCTATTCTGAAGCAGATAAAGATTCCCTTCACGTTACTTTTGCCGATGAAGCTGTTTGCATTGGCCCTGCTCCAAGTAAAGAAAGTTATTTAAAGATTCCATCTATTATTTCTGCAGCTCATATTACAGGTGCAGATGCTGTTCACCCCGGTTATGGCTTTCTTGCTGAGAATGCTAACTTTTCTGAGATCTGTGCCGAATCTGATATAAAATTTATAGGACCTTCTCCTAAAATGATTAGAGCAATGGGTGATAAGTCCCTTGCTAAAGAGACAATGAAGAGGAACGGCGTACCGGTTATTCCCGGAAGTGAGGGTATAATTAACGATGTTGAGGAGGGCAAAAAAATTTCTGAAGTAATAGGCCTTCCTGTGATAATAAAAGCTTCTGCTGGCGGCGGAGGCAAAGGCATGAGGATTGTTTGGGAATCGGACGAATTTGAAAATGCTTTCCAAACGGCAAAAGTTGAAGCGGAAGCAGGCTTTGGCAATGCCGATGTTTATATAGAAAAGTTTATTGAAAGTCCCCGCCACGTAGAAATACAGGTGCTTGGTGATATGCACGGTAACGCATATTATTATGGTGAAAGAGATTGTTCAGTTCAAAGGAGACATCAAAAGTTAATTGAGGAATCTCCATCCCCTGTTTTGGACCAGGGGCTAAGGGAAAAAATGGGTGAAGCTGCATTGCTTGGTGTTAGAGCGGTCAATTATGAAGGAGCGGGTACCATTGAATTCCTTGTCGATAAGCATAAGCATTTTTATTTTATGGAGATGAATACAAGGATTCAAGTAGAACATCCTGTAACCGAATGGGTGTATGGTGTTGATCTTGTAAGACAACAGGTGTTGGTTGCTGCCGGTGAAAATGTTGAAACTCTTCCTTCCAAACCAAATGGTCATAGTATTGAATTCAGAATAAATGCCGAGGACCCGGAATATAACTTCAGGCCTTCACCGGGGAAAATTCTTTCACTCCATTGCCCCGGAGGGTTCGGGGTCAGGGTTGATACACACATCTATGACTCTTATTGTATCCCTCCTTATTATGACTCTCTTATTGCCAAGCTAATTGTTTGGGGGCAGAATAGAAATCATGCGCTGACAAGAGGCAGAAGAGCTCTTGAAGAGTTTGTAATTGAAGGAATTAAAACTACTATCCCTTTTCATTTGAAAGTTCTTGAAGACAGAAGATTTATAAACGGAAATTTTGATACTGGTTTTCTTGATACTTTTGAGTTTAAATAATTGAAACTTTAATATTTTTAAGTCACTTTGTACAAAAGATAATTTAAAATTACTCCGGTAAACTTACCTGCCTACATGCGGGTTTATGTCGGGGAATACTAATTGCAAAACATATCCGGCTTTTCCCAAAGGAATATTCCAAAGGTACTTCTTTGGGGAATGACTGAATCAAAATTGTTTGCAATTTGAGGCTTGCTATTGCAACTCTTGCGAATAAAGCCGATAAAATTTAAACTGTCGATATCTCCGGATTATTCCTTGGGAATAGTCATACTAAAAATATGGGTTATATAAAGAATATTTATGAAAGTGTAAGTTAAATTATTAATTTAAATCCCGGTTTTTACGGGTAAACAGCTAATTTATAATTGAGGCTAAATATGAATTTCCCGGATAATTTAAAATATACAAAAAACCATGAATGGATTTTTGTAGAGGGTAATAATGGCACTATCGGAATTACCGAATATGCACAGGGAGAATTAGGTGATGTCGTTTTCGTCGATATAGAACCTGCTTTAACTGCAATATTAGCAGGACAATCTTTTGGTACAATTGAAGCAGTTAAAACGGTAAGCGACATTTATGGACCTTGCAAGGGTGAGATTTTGGAAATTAATAAAGCTCTTGCAGGCACCCCTGAGCTGATTAACTCCGATCCCTATGGAGAGGGATGGATAATAAAAATTCGGATTGAAGATAAGAGCGAATTAGACGGACTTCTTGATAGTGATGCCTATAAGCAGTTAATCGGTCAATAATCAATCTATAACTTTTTATTTCGAATAATTCAATAATTTATTTTAGGATTTCATTATACCAATGTTATTTAAATGAATTTCATTTCCGGTAGTGTTATATTTAAACGAATCTTAATATAAAAAATCAAACTTATTGCTATGGAAAGAGAAACTATATTAATAATCGATTTTGGTGCACAATATTCACAACTGATTACAAGAAGAGTAAGGGAAGCGAATGTTTATTCGATAATTTATCCCCACACTATTACGCTGGAACAGGTAAAACGGATAGAACCGATTGGGATAATTCTTTCGGGCGGGCCTATGAGTGTGAATGATGAGGGAGCGCCTTACCTTGAAAAGGAAATATTGAAGCTCGGAATACCTATTCTTGGAATTTGTTATGGCTTACAATTAATCGGCAAAATACTGGGCGGAGAAGTTGAAACTGCAAAAAACAGGGAATATGGTAAAGCAATTCTTCGTATAACCAGCGAATCAAATATTTTCAAGAATGTTTCAAATAATTCTACTGTATGGATGAGTCATGGCGACTTTCTTACAAATTTACCTGATAATTTTAAGGTTATAGCCGAGTCTGACCATTCACCAATCTGTGCAATTTCCAACGAAGAAGAAAATATTTATGGTGTTCAATTTCATCCCGAAGTGATGCACACACAGGAGGGAATAAAGATTATCCGCAACTTCCTATTTACAGTATGCAGGTGTAAAGGAGATTGGACACCTCATAATTTTGTTGAAAGTAATATTAAAAGAATTAAGGAAGTAATTGGCACTTCCAAAGCTATCTGTGCACTTAGCGGTGGAGTGGATTCGACTGTTGCTGCTGTTCTGGTAAAAAAAGCTATCGGTGAAAATCTCATATGTATTCACATTGATACCGGGATGATGAGAAAAAACGAAAGCGCACAAATTGGCGCTATGTTTAATGAAAAGCTGAATCTTAATTACTATCATGTAGATGCATCTGATAGGTTTCTCGAAAACTTAAAAGGAGTATACGATCCGGAAAAGAAAAGAAAAATTATCGGCAATACTTTCATTGAAATATTTGAAAAAGAAGCAAAGGCGCATGGTGATACAAAATTTCTTGTACAAGGTACGCTATACCCCGATGTAATTGAATCAACCTCAGTTAAAGGGGCTTCCGTGACAATTAAAACACATCATAATGTGGGCGGTTTACCTGATAAGATGAAACTTAAGTTGATTGAACCATTCAGGGAATTATTTAAAGATGAAGTACGAAATGTTGGACGGGAACTAAATATTCCTGAAGAGTTTATTGAGCGTCATCCTTTTCCCGGCCCCGGGCTTGCTGTAAGAATTTTAGGCGATATTACAAAAGAAAAACTTAACATTTTGCGCGAGGCTGACGATATTTTCATAAACGAGATTAAAAGGGCATGTTTATACAATAAAATATGGCAGGCATTTGCCGTATTATTGCCCGTTCAATCTGTTGGTGTAATGGGGGATTCAAGGACGTATGATAATGTCCTTGCCCTTCGTGCTGTTACATCAGTGGATGGTATGACCGCAGATTGGTTTAATTTTAATTATGATTTTCTTGGAAATGTTTCAAACCAGATTATTAATAAAGTCCGCGGAATAAACCGGGTCGTTTACGATATCAGTTCAAAGCCCCCTTCAACAATTGAATGGGAATAAAAATTGGATCAGAAATACGAGTTCAATCATAAAATGAAGATTGCCGGCGATTTTGAAGCTCAGGGCAAGCCACTTCATGCTGTTCAGGTTTATAGTTCCCTTCTTGAAGAATATCCCCGTTCAGTAGAATTATATTTGCGCCTTGCAAATTTGTATGAACATTTGGGCAATATTACGCCCGCTGCAAACCTGCTGAAAGACTTTCTATCTAATGATCCTGAAAATAAAGAAGTAAGATTATTCCTCGGTCAATTCTTTCTAAAAAATTTAAAATGGGATAATGCAATCGAAACTTTAAGCTTTATAATGCCTCAGGATGAACCTATAATATCCTTCTTTATCGGCTATGCCCACTTTATGTTAAAAGAATATGAGCCTGCAAAAATAAACTTCCTTAATTTTCTTTCCTACAATAGGCAGTCTGATCTTCTGAATGAGGCAAATATTTATCTTGCAAAGATTGAACTTATATTTAAGAATTACGAAAGTGCACTTACTTACGCTAATAGAGCTGAAATAATGTATTCAGACTCCTGGGAATTAAACCAGATATACGCGGAAACATATTTTAATCTCGGAATGTATACTCATGCCCTGAATTTTATAGAAAAAGCAATAAAACTTAACAATGGAGAATCATCGCCTTTTGAATGGGCAGGAAAAATTTATCTTAAACTGGGAGATTATCTCAGAGCGGAAAAAAATTTCTTAAAGTATATTCAATCAATTGAATGCGCTTCGTCAGATATTTATACCAAACTTGCCGAAGCTTGTTTAAAGGCCCATAAGACTAAGGATGCGCTTGGTTATTATGATATAGCAGTTAAACTTGATCCCGAAAATAAAATTGCACTGGAAGGTAAAAGCCAGGCTGTTTCTCTATTAAACAACAATGTGGTCTTAGATGCCAAAATTTAAAAGCCTTTTAGTCGCTCTTTTAATTCTATTTTTTCCCGGATCATTCGCACAGACAGTTAAAGATTCTGAAAAAATAAGTACAAGCTTCTATCATGCAATTCAATTGTACGATTCATCTAAGTTTGAAGCTGCCTGGCAAATCTTTAATGGCATAATGAACACAGATGATGATTATAGTCCTCAAAAAACAATATCTTATATCTTTGCAGGTAAATCATTAGCAGCTCTAAAAAATTATGAAGCTGGAAAAAATACCTTAAATGAATTCCTTATAAGATTTCCTTCAAGCAATTATACCGATGAAGCAAAATTAACCCTGACGGAAATATTTGTTGAGCAAAAAAATTATAACCTTGCTTTTAATGAACTTATTTCTCTTATTAATTCTTCCAAATCTCCTTTTTATCTAAGTTATGCAATGACAAACGCAGAAAATATTGCGCGTAATTATTTATCAACTTGGCAGATTAAATTTGTTTATGACAGCTTATCCGGCGATAAGACAAAGCCGTTTGTTCTGCTTGTTCTCGGCAAATCATATCTGCAAAATAACAAAAGAGAAAACGCTGAAAATTCATTTTTAGAACTGCTTAAACTGTACCCGGAATCCGAAGAAAAAGGCGAAGCTGCAACTTTGTACAACCATATTGAAGATGAAAAGCGTTTAACTGATTCACCGTTAATAGCAGCTTTGTTTCCGCTATATTCCGCCCCTAATGGTGAAGATTATATAACAGCTTCTGAGATTTTGGAGGGAATTAAATTTGCCTTTTCTGAATACAATAAACAAAATGAAAGGAAAGTAGGACTGGTAATAAAAAATACCGGTAGAAATAAAGAACAAATAGAAAAAATAAAAGATGAGCTTATCAAATTTCAATCACTAAAAGCTGTAATAGGCCCTATTTACAGTGATGAAGTTAAAATGACGCTGAAGGCATTTAAGAATACCGGCATACCAGTTATTTCTCCTACAGCTACAGATGACAGCCTAACTGATGTTTATCCGAATTTTTTCCAGGCTAATCCCTCATTTTTAATAAGGGGGAGAATTCTTGCAGAGTACATTTATTTTGTCGAAAATAAAAGTAAAATGGCGGTTCTTAATTCAATTGATAATTACTCTGCAACTATTGCAAATTCATTTATAAAAGAATTTGAAAACATTGGCGGAGAAATTATTATCCACCAAACCTTCAACAGTAATAGCTTATCTTTTGATGAACAAATTGCTAAAATTGTCGATGACTCATTACAAATCGATGGTTTATTCATTCCGCTGTTTAATAAAAATATTGTCCCTTACCTGCTTTCGCAATTTGCAAAGTACAATTTTGAACTGCCTTTATACGGAAATCAGGATTGGTTCCTTGCAAAAGGATATGAATCTTATCCTGTGTTAAGCAATAAATTGACATTCTCATCCGATTACTTTCTCGATTATAGCGATACATCATTTCAATCTTTTAGTAAAAGATTTGTAAACCAAACCAATAAGGAAGTAAACCGGAATGTGCTTTATGGATATGATGCGGCAGAGTTCCTTTTATCTGAAGTGAAAGACTTCAATATTAGCCCTACTGAAATAAAAAATGAAATTGTTGCAGGAACTATTTTTAATGGTTACCATAACAGAATTTATTTTGATAAAAGCAGGATAAATAAGTTTGTAAATATTCTTCGTTATAAAGACGGAAAATTTGAATTAGTAGATAAGTTTAAACTGAGCAAATAAACTAAAGAAACGAATTTAATCTACGCTTAATTTTATCCCCGTTCCTAATCATAATTGAAATCCTTGTATGTCTAAAAGATAGTTTAAGATAAGGATTAAGATTTTAGTTTGACGGATTTTGTTTAACATTATCTGTTAATGAACAAAAGTTGAAAGCAGGATAGTAATGCTAAGAGTAAAAGATCTTCCATTAGAAGACAGGCCGCGTGAAAAATTATTGCTTAGAGGTGCCCAAAGTCTTACGGATGCGGAACTTATTGCAATCCTTCTTAGGACGGGTACTAAAGGGAAATCAGTATTAAGTATAGCCCACAGCTTAGTTAACGATAACCGGAATCTTGCTGTTATTGCTTCAAAGCCCTTTTCTTCGATTGTAAAAAATCTTGGGATAGGAAAAGACAAGGCAGTAACCTTATTAGCGGCATTTGAAATTAGTAAAAGAATACTATCTCAATCTAAGTGGTACTCGGAAAAGAAAATTACATCTCCTAAAGATATTGCCGATATTTTCATACCGTTGCTGAAAGATGAAATAAAAGAAAGGTTTGTTTTGGTTTGTCTGAATTCAGCTAATAAAATAATTAAATTTGAGACAATTTCTATCGGTAGCCTGAATTCAAGTGTAGTTCATGCAAGAGAAATATTCAGGGCTGCAATTGAGAACAGTTCTGCAAGCATCATTCTTCTTCATAATCACCCGAGCGGTAACCCCGAGCCGAGTAATGAAGATATAGCTATTACTAAAAAGATGATAGAATCAGGAAAGATATTGGACATTCCTGTATACGATCATTTAATTATAGCGGGTAATACTTATACAAGTTTTGTTGAAAAACGATTGATTTAGTAATTGTATTAAAAAATAAAAAAATGAATAAAGGCAATATTTGCTTGAATTTATTGTCCTAATTTATTATATATAATACCGCTTATAAAAACTTATTTTGTAATGAAATAAAAAAAGTTGAATTTTTTCAGATAGGCTTTAATTTTATAGTTCATTAATCGAAATATTTAATCAATATACTAAAAATTATTTATTGGAGGTTCTAGTATGAAGATTGTAAAAATCGTTAGAAACACTGCAATAGTGGGTGCTTTTGTTGCAACTACTGCGTTTCTTAGCGGCTGCGGCGGTGTCAGCGAAGCTGAAATGGCACAATTAAATCAACTGAGAAGTGACGTTAATTCTCTCCAGACTCAATCTAATCAATTGAAAGACCAGAGAGCTAGTTTAGAAAAAGAGATAGCTGAAAAACAGGATAAACTTGCTCAATGCAATAAAGAAAAAGAAGAAACTCAAGCTAATTTGGATAAAATGGCTTCTAAATAACGCTTTTAATAAATTCAAAAATTAATTTGAAATTGGAGGAATTGTATGAAAATAAGTAGGTATTTAATTAGTATGTTTGCTCTTTTAGTCTTTTTTTCCGTTGCTGCATTTGCACAGGAAAAAGAGATGACGAAAGATGAATGGAAGGCAGAAATGAATCGTCTCACAACTGAAAAAGCAAGTCTAACTAACGAAGACAGTGCTTTGCAAGTTGATATTAACAATCTAAAAGCAAAGAACGTTCAAAGTTATGACGATTGTATTAAAGAATTATACGCAATGCTTGGCGCTTCACAGGCAGATATTGATAATTTTAGAAATGCCGTAACCGAACTTGATGGAAAAATTTCAAGAAAAGAAGGTCCTAAGGCAGACAGGCAGAAAGATCTTGACGCTCTAAAAGCTAATAAGATTAGCGCTCTTCCTGAATTCTTTGATAAAGTTCATAACCAGATGCAGGCTGCTTTGGATGCATGGGTTGAAGCTCCCAAAGAAGTGAACTATACTGTAGTTAAAGGCGATTGCTTGTGGAATATTGCTAAGAAACCTGTTTATTACGGGAACGGTTTTGCTTGGCCGGTTATTTATAAAGCTAATCGCGACCAAATTAAGAATCCTAATTTAATTTATCCTAAACAAATGTTTAAGATTCCTAATTTAACTGAAGAAGAAAAAGCTAAATACGATAAAGTTAAGAAGAATTATAAACCGGCTCCTGTTAAGTAATTTGCCCGGTTTAATGTTTACATTTATAATGAATTATAAATGCCCTTGTCATTATTTTAATGATAAGGGCTTTTTTTTATTTTAAGGAGGAAGATGACTGCTGTAGAGAAACGCATGATACTTGAGAATGTGGATATGTTCCCTTTATTGGGAACGAATGATAGTAATTTAAAATTAATTGAAGATAAGTTTAATGCTTCCATTACAGTAAGAGGGGAAAATGTCGTTATCAAAGGTGTAATGGAAGAAGTAAATACTATAGAAAAAGTTATTAAAGAGATGGTATATGTTCTTAATACAAACGGTGCATTAAAAAGCTCGGATATAGAGACCATTCTTAGCCTTACCGTTGAAGGAAAAGAAATTATTAATGAAAAAGAATTTGATTCTATTGTCCTGTATACTAAAAATGATGTTATTAAGGCTAAAACACCGGGGCAGACTAATTATTTGCAGGTTGCACAGAAGAATGATATTTGTTTTGCAATAGGTCCTGCCGGAACCGGTAAAACTTACCTTGCAGTAGCATTTGCAGTTTCATCATTAAATAGAGGTGTTGTTAGTAAAATAGTACTTGCTCGTCCTGCTGTGGAAGCGGGCGAGAGCCTCGGATTTTTACCAGGTGATTTCCGTGAAAAGATTGATCCATATCTTCGTCCTTTATACGATGCGTTAGATGATATGATGCCTTCGGACAAGTTAAAGAATTATCTTGAAAAGGGAGTTATTGAAATAGTGCCGCTTGCCTATATGCGTGGTAGAACTTTAAATAATGCTTTTGTTATTCTGGATGAAGCACAGAATGCAACGGATATGCAGATGAAAATGTTTCTGACAAGGCTTGGTGTTAATTCCAAAGCCATAATTACAGGCGATATTACCCAGATTGATCTGCCGCCTAAAACTACAAGCGGACTTGTTCAGGCTAAAGATATTTTAAAAGAAATTGAAGGCGTGGGCTTTGTTTACTTTGAAAAGTCGGATGTAGTGAGGCATAAATTGGTAAAAGATATTATTGACGCTTATGAAAAATCTAAAAACGGAAACGGTGCATAATACATAATTTGCGTTTAATAGTCGCTCCACTAAGCCTACTCATCAAGATTGTTATACAGTTTTTTATAATATTCTAATAGAATTATCCTTTACTATAGGAGTTGTTTTTTTTGGCCTTGATATTATTAGACCCCGTTGATTCCAAATGAATGCCCATTTCGAAAGCTGGGGTTACTTCTATCTATTCAGCAAACTAAATAGATTCACTTCTATCATTGGTTTTTTCAAGTTTCAAGTTTGTTTTACTCTCTTCCCAATACTTATCCATCTCAGTTAAATTTGATTCATTTATCTGTCTGCCGCTTTCATTAATTTTCTTTTCCACGTACTGGAACCTGTTTATAAACTTTTCATTTGTCCTTCTTAAAGCAATTTCAGGATTTATACCAAGGAACCGTGCGTAATTCGTTAGTGCAAAAAATACATCGCCTACTTCTTCTTCAAGTTCATTCCGGGTTTCTTCTTTCTCTGATTTATGCATCTCCCCAATTTCTTCAATTACTTTCTTCCAAACGTCTTCCTTCTTTTCCCAATCAAACCCGACTTTTGATGCTTTCTCCTGTAGGCGGAAAGCCCTTTGGAGTGAGGGCATCATACCTGGCACTCCTTCCAGTACGGATTTTCTTCCCTCAGTTAGCTTAATTGCTTCCCAATTTCGTTTTACATCTTCAGAACTTGATACTTCCACTTTACCGAAGATATGGGGATGGCGTCGAATCAGTTTTTCTTGTATTAGCTCTATTACCTCCTCAATATTAAACCTGTTATCTCCCTCTGCTATTACCGAATGAAAAACCACATGTAGTAGAAGATCACCGAGTTCTTTCTTCAATTCATCATAGTCTTTATGATCTATAGATTCAACAACTTCATAAGCTTCTTCAAGTGTGGCGGCTCTAATCGATTCATTTGTTTGCACTTTATCCCAGGGACATTCGGTGCGAAGCCTTTTTACAATCTCCACTAATTTATTAAATTTACTTCCGGTCATTATTTAATTCCTTACAATTGATATATTTATTTTCGTTTTGTCATTTAAAAAATAAAGATAATAAAAACTTAACTTGATAAAAAAGGAGATATTATGGTTGAGGATAAAATTATAGAACTTGGTTACCGGCTTCCCGAAGCGCCAAAACCGTTGGCTGACTATGTACCAGCAGTTAAGGTGGATAATTTGATATTTACTTCGGGACATGTGCCGATTGTTGAAGGAGAAATAAAAATCAAGGGTAAAGTGGGTGCAGGTGTAAGCGAAGAGGAAGGAATATGCGCAGCACAAGTCACTGTACTAAATTGTCTTGCCACTATAAAAAGCATGATTGGCAACCTGGATAAAATTGAACAAATTGTGAAACTAACCATATTTGTTAATAGTGCAGATTATTTTAATGCGCAGCACAAAATTGCAAACGGAGCTTCCGAATTATTGACTAAAATATTCGGCAATATGGGTAAACATGCAAGAAGCGCCGTCGGTGTAAACGAGCTTCCGCTTGATGCGCCCGTTGAAATTGAAATGATTGTAAAGGTTAAAAATTAACTATTTCAAATTTTGAATAATTTAAAGAATCTAATATTGTTCGCTGTTTTAACATTTTAATAATACAAAAGAAATAACAAAAATCTCTAATTAACTGTTAACAATTACATTTATAGGTAAAATATGAAAAAAATGTTTTTACTTTTTCCTTTTATATTTGCATTATTTTCATGTTCAACAGGAAACTTTATGTTAAAAGATAATGATAGAATTGTATTTTTCGGAGATTCCATAACTCAAATGGCAGTTAGCCCAAACGGTTATATTACTCTAATTAAGGATTCTCTTGCGGAACGTTATCCACCCCTGGAAATAATAGGTGCGGGAATAAGCGGTAATAAAGTTACCGACCTGCAGACCCGTGTTGAACGCGATGTAATTTCAAAAAATCCCACTTTAGTCTTTATTTACATCGGAATTAATGATGTATGGCATTCAATCACCCCCGGGCTTCATGGTACACCTAAAGACAAATATGAAGCCGGCTTAAATGAGATCATTGGAAAGATTAAAAATGCTGGAGCAAGAGTAATACTCTGCACTCCAAGTGTAATAGGGGAAAAGCGCAATGGTACCAATGCCATAGATGGTATGCTGGATGAGTATGCGGAAATAAGCAGGAGAGTAGCTGCCGAATCAAATGTACAGCTTTTGGATCTGCACAAAGATTTTATAGATTATTTGACTGCTAATAATCCTGATGATAAAGAAAAAGGTGTTTTAACCTTAGACCGCGTTCATCTGAACGATTCCGGCAACAAGTTTGTTGCAAAAGAAATGCTTAGGATGCTAAAGTGATTATTCTGTAGTGTGTCTTTGTGTTCTTATGGTTTTGCAATAAGAGCACATAGACACACTAAGCACATTATTAAATTAATGTCTGCTTCAAACTCCTTACCAGCGTAATTGTGCTGCTATATCTTTTATCGTCATTCGTCAAAGATTTAATAACAGCGCTTCCGACTATAACTCCATCGCAATAAGGAGTAAATGCTTTTGCATCATCTCCGTTGGAAATGCCAAATCCTACAAGCGTTTTATTTTTACTTATGGAATTATGAGCACGTTTAATAAATTCAATTCCTGCTGTTTTATTCTGATGATGCAGACCTGTTGTTCCGCTTACAGAAACACAATACACAAATCCGCTGCTTTTTTCATCTATTAACTTTATTCTTTCATCGGTAGTGGTTGGAGTAATAAGGAGTATGACGTCAAGCCCGTTAAAAAAATTGCCAAAAAAATTTTCATATTCTTCAATGGGTACATCGGGAATGATGATACCGTTTACACCTGAAGCTTTTGCTTGTTCTGCGAAGCAGTTTATTCCATAAGATAAAACAGGATTTGCATATCCCATTAAGATAATGGGTTTATTAGTGCTCTTCCGGATCTCATTTACATATTCGAAGGTTGTACTAAGATTTACCCCCTCCATTAGTGCTCTATATGAAGAATTCTGAATGATTGGCCCGTCTGCTAAAGGATCGCTAAAGGGGAAGCCTACTTCAAGCATATCTGCTCCCGCCTCAAGAATTTTTAATGCGAGTTCCGGAAAATTTTCTTTATGAGGGAAGCCTGATGTAAGAAACACTGAAAGCACTTTTTCATTCGATTTATTTTTCCGGTTAATATATTCACTAATGATTGACATTTAATATCCTAAGCTGTTTTTAATAGTGTTCAAATCTTTATCGCCCCTGCCGCTTACATTAACTATTACAATTTCATCCTTATTTGTCTTAGGCATAAGATATTCTAAGTAAGCAATGGCATGCGCTGATTCCAGGGCCGGTATTATACCTTCTTGTTTGGATAACAGATCAGTTGCTTTTATCGCTTCATCATCCGTAATTGAATAATACTCTGCAATAACATCATCTTTAAAAAAACTGTGTTCCGGGCCAACGCCGGGATAATCTAATCCGGCAGAAATAGAATGAACTTCTGAAACCTGGCCATCGGCATTCTGGAGTAAATATGTTTTCATCCCCTGGAATATTCCCTCGCGTCCAAGTGTTAAGGTTGCGCAATGTTTGTTTGTATTTATTCCATAGCCTGCCGCTTCTACACCTATAAGTTTTACTTCACTATTAATGAAGGGGTAAAAAATTCCTATTGAATTGCTTCCCCCGCCCACACAAGCGACAATATAGTCCGGCAGTTTCCCTTCAAATTTATATATTTGTTCTTTTGTCTCCCGGCCGATAATTGATTGGAAGTCTCTGACAATCATAGGATAAGGATGCGGACCGACTACAGAACCGATTATATAATGGGTATCCTTAACATTTGCAACCCAATCGCGGATTGCTTCATTAGTGGCATCCTTCAAAGTTCTGCTGCCAGATAACACAGGTATTACCTCGGCTCCGAGCAGTTTCATCCGGAAAACATTGGGGCTCTGCCTTTCAATATCAACTTCACCCATATACACAAAGCACTTGAACCCAAACTTTGCGCATACAGTTGCTGTAGCAACACCATGCTGCCCGGCACCTGTTTCGGCAATAATCCGGGTCTTACCGAGTTTCTTCGCAAGGAGGATCTGCCCAAGTGCATTATTAATTTTATGTGCCCCGGTATGACAAAGATCTTCACGTTTCAGATAAATTTTTGCTTTCCCGTAATACTTGGTTAAGCCATCAGCAAATGTAAGCGGGGTTGGCCTGCCGGTGTAGTCTTTATTTAGCTTATCAAGTTCATCTAAGAAAGAAGAGTCCTTAATTAACTGTAAGTAAATATCTTCTAATTCTTTAAGCGGCGTGATTAAAGTTTCCGGTACATACTTGCCGCCATATTTACCGAATCTTCCATTTATATCCGGAAAATTATATTCAACTGACTTGCGCATAATAATTTATCTTTCTATCGACAATTGGAGCCAACTGCCCGATTTTATCTAAAAATTTCCTGAAATTTTTTGGATTTAATGATTGCGAGCCATCGGAAAGGGCGTGGTCCGGAGGATTGTGTACTTCAATCATGAACCCATCCGCACCACATGCAGTGGCTGCCATAGCCATTGGAGTAACTTTATACCATATCCCTATAGCATGTGATGGATCAACTATAATCGGAAGATGGGAATTCTTTTTAATCATTGGAATGGCATTAAGGTCAAGAGTATTTATCGTCATAGTTTCAAATGTGCGTGTACATCTTTCGCAAAGTATGACATTAAAGTTTCCCTGGGATAAAATGTATTCAGCCCTCATTAACAAATCTTCAATCGTTGCAGCCATTCCTTTTTTCAGAAGTATTGTATTTGTTAATTGACCAACTTCTTCCAATAGAGAGAAGTTTTGCATATTTCGTGTGCCAATCTGAATGATATCCGCAATTTCTGCTATAAACGGAAGGGATTTTGTATCTTTAACCTCGGTAACAATTTTCATTCCGAATTCCGTTTTAACTTCCGAGAGATAAAGTAATCCCTTTTCCTTTAAACCATGGAATGAATAAGGGCTGCTTCTTGGCTTATAAACCCCTGCACGTAAAAATTTTATTCCCATTTCTTTAAGCTTACCTCCAATGTCGAATAGTTGTTGCCTGCTTTCAATGGAACAAGGGCCTGCAATTATTGCAATTTCTTCTCCGCCTATGGTTGTCTGATTAAAATTTATCACTGTATTTTCTTGCTTCATTTCCCTGCTTACAAGTTTATAGGGTTTTGTAACCCGGATTACTTCTTCCACTGAACCGAGGTTTAAGAAATCGTCTTCTTTAAGAAGATTAGTTGGCCCGGTAATTCCGATACCAAGTTTACTTGCGCCCGGAATTTCATGCTGTACACAACCTTTATCGCATATTTTATTTCTTACTAATTCAATATCCTGTTTGGGTGATTCAAGCTTCATTATAATTAACATACTTTTCTTCTCAGTTCACTCAATTTGTTAAAAAATTCTTTTACTTTTTCTTTATCTTTCCTACCTGGTTCGGATTCGAGTGATGAAGAAAGATCAATTGCCACCGGTTTAATATTTGTATATATCTCCTCAATATTTTTAAATGAAACACCTCCCGCCAAAATAATTTTATTTTTATATTTACCTGGAATTTTTTTCCAATCGAAAATATTCCCAGTACCACCATGATGGGTTTTTGAATATGTATCCAGTAAGCAATAAGTATTTGGATAATTTTCTAATATTTTATAATCAAAGTTATCATCAACTCTAAAGGCATTTATAACCGGCAAGGAAATATCATTGATTGTTCTCGGAAACACTTCACTGTAAAGCTGCACTGTGTTTAACTTTGCTTCAAAAGCAATTTTATTAATTTCCTCGTGTGATTCATTTACAAATACTCCAACCTTCATAATAAATGGCGATAATGATTTTATTATTTCATTGGCTGTTTCAGGGGGAATATATCTTTTGCTCCCTTTATAGAAGATAAATCCCAAAGCTTCCGCACCAAGGGTTTCGCATAATAAAGCATCTTCGATATTAGTTATTCCGCAAATTTTAACTTTCAATTGTAAATCCTCTGTTTAAAGTTTGAAATCATTTAGGTGTCCCGGCTTTTCTGTACACCATGATTTAAGCTCTGCCAGCTTATTTTCGATATTGTCCGATCTCATCAAGTGTTCACCGACTAAAATTGTATCTGCTCCGGCATTACGAATGTAATCAATATCTTCTTTCCTGCTTAAGCCGCTTTCCGAAACAAGTAATATATTTTCCGGGAGATAACTGGAAATATTTTGTGTCACAGAAAGATCAACCTTAAAACTTTCCAAATTACGATTGTTTGCACCAATTATTTTATTTAATTCAAAATCAATTTTCTCTAATTGATTTAAAGAATGAAGCTCAAGTAAAACTTCTAAACCGAGTCCGATTGCAATTCCGGTAAGGTCTTTTATTTCTTCTTTAGAAAGCGCTTCGCATATCAGGAGAATCAAATCAGCACCGTTTGCTTTTGATTCATATACCTGTATCGAATCAATAATAAAATCTTTTCTTAGCAGGGCTGTTTGCTTAATTCTGGCAATTTCATTTAAATAATTTATATCCCCTTGAAAATAATTTTTATCAGTAAGAATTGATATGCCGTTTACCGGCAGGGCAAAATATGAATTTGCAATATCTATATGATTAAAGTTTTTTCTGATAATTCCTTTTGAAGGGCTGGCTTTTTTTATTTCAGCAATTATTGATATGTCTTTGCTATTTTTAACTTTGTCATAAAAGTTTAAAGATTGCGTATGAAAGAATTCCATATCCTTAAATGAATTAATAGAAAACCGATTCTTAAGCTTTGCTACTTCATCTCTTTTTGTATTCAATATTTCTGTTAAACAATTCATTTTTAATATATTACTATTTTACTTTAGTATATAGCAAAAACTTCGTAATTACCTCCCTCCTGCATGACGGGCAGGCTTATTAAAGAGGGATGGGCTTTAGCCAATGGGAGATAAAATGTGACTCAGTTTTTACATTCGCTGCCGAATTCCTTAAATTCATTTAATTTAGCCATTGCTGCACCGCTTAGTATAGAGTTCTCCGCAGCCTTCTTACATTCTTCCAGATTATTAGAATAATCAGCAGTATATAATGCTAAAGCAGTATTTGCGGTTACAGTGTGAAATGCTCCGTTCTGATCTTTGCGTTCAAAAATATTCAGGATTATTTGAGCATTTACTTCGGGAGTATCGCCTTTAATGTCATCAAAATGTATTAAAGGGTAGTCAAATGATTTGTTAGATAAGGTGTACGATTTAATCTCTTCTCCTGCGTTATATTCGTGAACATCGGTATTATCACCGAGATATATTTCATCGTACTTATCGCTGCCACATAGGAAGCATACCTTTTGAAGATCAAGGAACTTAGCTGCTTCCGCCATAATGCTTGCAGCTTTTAAACTGAATGTACCAATAATCTGTTTTTTTACTCTTGCTGGATTTGTTAAAGGCCCGAGCATATTAAATACAGTTTTTATACCGAGTTCTTTGCGTACCGGTGCGGCGTACTTCATTGCAGGATGATAGATCGGCGCAAAGAGAAATGCAATGCCTATTTTATTAAGTGACTCTTCCGATTGTTCTTTCGTAAGATTGATATTGACTCCAAGCACCTGTAATACATCAGCGCTGCCGCACTTGCTTGATATGGAACGGTTACCGTGCTTAGCCACTTTAACTCCCGCTCCTGCTGCTACAAAGGTGGTTGCTGTTGATATATTAAAGCTGCCGGAATTATCCCCGCCGGTACCGCATACGTCAATTACATTCGAATCACTGCAGTTTATCCGGATGCTTTTTTCCTGCATTGCTTTTACAAAACCCGCTATTTCTGCAGGTTTTTCACCTTTTGATTTAAGAGCAATAAGAAATCCTGCAAGATGTGAATTATTGACCTCGCCGCTCATTACTTCAATCATTGCGGTATAAGATTCATCAAAAGACAAATCTACTTTATCAATGACTTTTTCTAAATATTCTTTTATCATAATAATAACCAATTTTTAATTATTTTATTTCCTTCATTTGTTAAAAATGATTCTGGGTGAAATTGAATTCCTTCTACAGAAAATTTTTTGTGCCTTACTCCCATTATACAGCCGTCATCCGTTTCTGCGGAAATCTCAAGCGATTCAGGCAATGATTCTCTCTCAACAATTAATGAATGGTAACGTGTTGCTCTGAAATTTTGCTCTACGTTTTTGAAAATAGTTTTATTATCGTGACTAATATTTGAGGTCTTACCGTGCATTAAAACGGGAGCTTTAATTACTTTTCCCCCATAAACATATCCCAAAGCCTGATGACCCAGGCATACACCGAGTATGGGAATTTTATCACCGAATTTTTGAAATACAGTAACAGATATATTCGCATCCTCCGGCCTCCCGGGACCTGGGGAGACTAAAATTTTATCCGGCTGTAAAGCTTTAATCTCAACTTCGGAAATTTCATCATTCCTTTTTACAACCAGCTCACAGTTAAATTTTCCCAGAAGCTGAACAAGATTGTACGTAAAGGAGTCATAGTTATCAATTACCAATATTTTCATCAATTACCTCTGCATATTTTAAAGCATTAATCATTACAGCAGATTTATTTCTTATTTCTTTAGCTTCAAGCACTGGCTGACTGTCTGCCACGATGCCTGCTCCAGCTTGCCAATAAATAACATCCTTTTTTGCAAAAAGGGTCCTTATTGCTATACACATATCAAGATTACCGGAAAAATCAAAATAGCCAACAGCGCCTGCATAAACATTCCTTTCTTTTTTTTCATATTCGTTAATCAATTGTATAGCTCGAATCTTCGGGGCGCCTGATACTGTTCCTGCAGGGAAGCACGATTTTAATGCATCGATGGAATCCTTATCATCAGCTAACTCTCCTTCGACTTTGGAAACCATATGCATTACATGAGAATATCTTTGAACTCTCATGTTCTCGGTTACTGTAATCGACCCGTATTTACATACTCTACCCAAATCATTTCTTCCAAGATCAACAAGCATTGTGTGTTCTGCCTGTTCTTTAGGATCGTTTACCATATCCTTTTCAAGTTCTTTGTCTTCCGCTTCGGTCTTACCGCGGCAGCGTGTTCCTGCAATTGGCAATAACTGTGTTCTCCTGTTTTTTACTCTCAAAAGGTCTTCCGGTGATGTGCCTATTACCGTAAAATCATTTTCGAATTCCTGGTAGTACATATAAGGTGATGGATTTATAATCCTTAAAGCGCGATAAACATTCAGTAAATCTCCGTGAAAACCGGCAGAAAATCTTTGTGAAAGAACAATCTGGAAAATATCTCCTTCAACAATATTTCGTTTGCCCGCTTCTACCTGGTGGTAGTATTCTTCGGGATTAAAATATTCTTTTACTTCACCGGAAAGTTTAAAGTCGGAATTATATTCAATGGGTTTTTTAAGTTCTTCTCTGAGTGATGCAAGTACCTTCTTGGCACTGCCGTATGCTTCTTCCAGGTTTGTATCACCGTCTATTTTTACATTTGTTATCAGGATTATTTGATGTTTATAATGATCAAAAGCAAGGATGGTATTGTAAATTCCGAAGATTGAGTCGGGATTATTGAAGCTTTCGGAATTAAATTTAATTACATTCTCAATGAGTGCAATGTTTTCATAACCAAGATACCCTACAATTCCGCCTGTAAAGTATGGAATGGACTCAAGTTTTGGCTGTTTATATTTTTGCAGTTCTTCGCGGATATATTCAAAAATACTTTTATGTAGCACGTTTGTTATTTCGTTTACACATTCTGTAATTTCCAGGTATTTATTACTGATTATCTTTTCAGGATTCTTCCCGATAAAAGAATACCGTGCCAAGCTTGATGATCCCTCAACGGATTCCAGCAGGAAGTTTTGTTTACCTTTCTCGCGTATCTTTAGATATGCAAGAACCGGAGTGAGCAAATCCGCGGTAATTATCTCGTAAACAGGTATTAGATTGTAGTCCTTAGACAATTCTTTAAATTGATTGAAATTCATACAAAGCCTTTAAAAACAAAAAACCCTTCCCAGTTTTCTGAGAAGGGTTTTGGTATTATAAAATGTAAATCTCTAGATCACGGGGTCATATTATTTTGCTTGCTATACCACCACCACCAAGCATTGGTGTTATTAGAATTGGTAAAATAATATGTCCCGAAAATTTTATTCATATTTCAAATACAAATATAAAACAGTTTTTCTCTTTGTCAAGTGAGAAAATAAAGAAGTACGATTTTTTTATGAATAATAACTATTTTACTTCTTAAAAATGAACGATTTATGTATCAAAAATCATATCTTGAAACTATAAATCGATTCTAAGTATATTTAATTGCTAAAATAAAAAGATTATTATGTACAGAGAAATGTTTCGTTCAAAAATTCACCGTGCTACAGTTACCATGGCGGAGCTTTATTACGAAGGCAGTATTACTGTTGATAAAGAACTTCTTGATGCCGCAAATATCTTACCTGGTGAAAAGGTTCAGGTAGTTAACTTAAGCACCGGCAGTCGGCTGGAAACTTATACTATAGAAGGAGCAGCAAATAGCGGGATTATATGCCTTAATGGCCCTGCAGCACGACTTGGTGCGGTAGGCGATGAGGTTATTATTATTGCTTATTCTCAAATGACTGAAGAAGAAATAAGGAATTTTAAGCCCAAAACTGTTTCAGTAGATAAACAGAACAAAGTTACCGGGATAATGTAACTGAGATAACATTTTTTTAAGTGATAGTGTTAAATTCATTGATTTTTTTCCACTATTTGCTTAATATTCAGGTGAAATTATGAGGGTGTTATTATGAAAAAGATGATGATTTCGTTTGTTGTAATTTTAACAATGACGGGTTTTGCGCAGTTTAAAGATTCGGATGAACCACTTCCAGATATTAAAAGCGGGATTCTCGCCCAGCCTTCAAACTCATTTTCTTTGTTTAGTTTCATTAATCCTCAAAATTTCCATATGCAGCAGTCAATAGGTATGTCATATTCATCTTTTGGCGGACAGGGAATGGCGATGGATGTTTACACAAACAGTATGTCATATAAGTTTACCGATAATCTAAATGTTCAGCTTGATGCAAGTGTGATAAATACACCTTACAGTACTTTAGGCAAGCAATTTAATAATTCTATTAACGGATTTTATATTAGTAATGCTGCTATTAACTACCAGCCGTGGAAAGATGTTTATATTTCTTTCCAATACAGAAATCTACCGTACAATATGTTGTCTCCGCTTTCTTATTCCGGAAATTACCATTACGGGTTTTTTAACGGCTTCTGAAAAATTTAAATGAATCCGGCTGTTAATTGCTTGTGTGAAATTCAGTTTAATTTTAACTTATATCCTCTGGGCAAAAATTGATAAAGGGAAGACTACAGCAAAAAAAGTTTTTCAAAAATATTAATCTCAAAAATTTCTCAGCAAATTTCTATTCCAATATCATTATTATAGTCCTTTCGATTATAATTGCTTATCTATCGTATTCCCTTTATTCCAAATTTAGAGTAAAAAATTTCAAAGAATTTGAATATCGGAAACCTTCATCCTTAACAATTCAAGTGGAAGTATTAAATGGGTGCGGCCTTTTAGGTGCTGCAGATAAGTATACGGATTACCTGCGCCGATGCCGTTTTGATGTTGTACAGATTGGAAATTATATTTCGTATGATATTGAGAAATCTATTGTTATAGACCGGACTGGTAATATGTTTAATGCTTTCAAAGTCGCTGATTCTTTAGGCATTGATTATAAAAATGTTATTCAGCAAATGAGCAGTAAATATTTCCTTGACGTCTCTCTTGTTATAGGAAAAGATTTTAATAGTTTAAAACCATATCAATAAAAGGAATAAACGTGAATTCAAAGCAGTTAGCTAATAAGATAGCCGGACTTATATTTAATAAAAAAGGCTTCGATGTTAAAATTTTGGATATCAGCCAATTAACCACTATGACGGATTATTTCGTCATCTGCAGCGCCGACTCTGACACACAGGTAAAAGCAATTGCAGATGAGGTAGATAAAAAGCTTCGCGATGAAAGCATAAGATGCTGGCACACCGAAGGCTATAAAAGCCTTAGCTGGGTTTTACTGGACTATGTTGATGTGGTTGTACATGTTTTTAAAAAGGAAGCAAGGGAGTTTTATAATCTTGAAAAACTATGGGGCGATGCAAATATAATAGATGTGGAAGATTCTGCTTTAACTCCTCCACTGCCGCCTGCTAAAAAGAAACGTGGTAGACCTAAAAAAATCCAGCCGTAATGGCGTTATAGTTATTATTTATAATTTTATTTTAAGGAAAGATTTTGAAGTATTACCTTTATTCTTTATTTAATGAAACTACTAAAAGTTTAGGATATCTTAACGATATCAAAATAACTTTTGAAATTCCCAAAATTAACACGCATGGAGATTTATCCTCAAATGCGGCAATGATGTTAACTAAAAAACTTAAAAGAAAACCACGCGAAATTGCAGAAGAAATTATTTCCAAATTGGAGATTGACCCTCAAGTTCTTGAGAAGGTTGAAATTGCTGGTCCGGGCTTTATAAATTTTTTCTTTAATAAATCTTATATTACCCGCATTACTAAAAATATATTAGCTTCCGAAAAAAATTACGGAAATTCTCATAAATATGAAGGTCAAAAAGCTAACATTGAATTTGTTTCTGCTAATCCTACCGGACCTCTGACCGTTGGACATGGCAGAAATGCCGTGTTTGGTGACACACTAGCAAATCTATTGGAGTGGGTCGGTTATTCCGTAGATCGAGAGTATTATTTTAACAATGCCGGCAGACAAATGCGTGTTTTAGGTGATTCCGTTAAGCTTCGGTACCTTGAGTTACAAGGACAAAGTATTGAATTTCCTGCAGATTATTACCAGGGTGAGTATATAAAAGATATAGCAAAAAGTTTGTTGGATGAATATGGCGATAAACTATTGAATGAACCTGCGGAGGGCGCATTTAAAGACAAAGCTGAATCAGAAATATTCAAAGATATAAAAAAATCTTTGGAAAGATTAGGTATCATTCATAAAATATTTTTCAACGAAAATTCGTTGTATAAAGGAGGAAAGATAGGCGAAATAATAGAAGCATTTAAGGACAAAGATTTATCGTATGAAAAAGATGGAGCAACATGGCTTAAGCTTGCTGAACTTGGCAATGAGCAGGATAAAGTTATTGTTAAATCAACGGGTGAACCTACTTACAGATTGCCTGATATAGCTTATCACGCAGAAAAATTCAGGCGCGGTTACGATTTGATGATTGATATTTTCGGCTCTGATCACAATGCTACTTATCCGGATGTGCTTGCGGGCTTAAATGCTTTAGGCTATGATTCCGGTAAAATTAAAGTCCTCATTCATCAATTTGTCACTATTATGGAAGGCGGGGAAATTGTAAAGATGTCCACACGCAAAGCAAATTATATTACTTTAGATCAGTTGGTTGATGAAGTCGGTTCTGACGTAGTAAGGTACTTTTTTAATATGCGTGATATTTCCACCCATATGAATTTCGATCTTGCTGTTGCAAAGAAACAATCAGATGAAAATCCTGTTTTCTATTTGCAGTATGCCCATGCAAGAATTTGTTCTGTTCTTAAGATGATTGGAAAAGAGGAACTAAAAATTTCTACTGAGAACCTTAACTTGCTGGTCTCAAATGAAGAACAGGAATTATTACGCAAGCTTCATGAATTCAGGGAAGAAGTTTTGGCAAGCGCTGAATTATTTGAGACGCACCGTATATGCAGCTATCTTGAAGAACTTGCGGCAGCATTCCATAAGTTCTATACGTTTTGCAGAATTTTAGGAACCGAGAAAAAACTTGCTGAAGCAAGGATAGCATTGGCTATGGCTACAAAAATTGTCTTAAAGAATGGATTGACTATTCTTGGTGTAAATGCACCGGAGAGAATGTAATATCATATGGCAGGCAGGTTAATCAAATTCCTACAGACTATGAAATTTCTAATCTGCAATTGCAGCAGATGCGGCATAAATCCTAGCGGCGCCGGCTTGTAAGAGTATCCTTCCACATTCACTAATTGTCGCACCGGTGGTTATTATATCGTCAATAAGCAATATATTCTTATTAGATATTCCATTGGAGTCAATAATTATAAATGCATTACGTATGTTTTCTTCCCTTTCCGCTAAATTCATTGTAGTTTGAGACTGCGTAAACTTTTTCCGTTTTACAATATTTCGTTTTACCAGAGTATTTAATTTTCTGCCTACTTCTTTAGCTATGTAAAAAGATTGGTTGTATCCACGCTCGGTTTTTTTTAATTGATGAAGAGGTATAGGAATAATAATGTCTATTTCCCATTCACTTGTTTTATTCATTAATATATTACCAAGTTGTTCTCCTAGATAAATTCCGATTGAAAAACGGCCATTATATTTAAGTGCATGAATAATATTCTGGAATTCTTTTCTTGCTTCAAACACATAGAGACATGTAAAACCGGAGATTATATTCTTCCCTTGAAATTTCTTTTCAAATTCCGCGCAAAGCTTTTCTTTAGAAGCAAGTTTTATTTTATCAAGGCATTGGGAACAGATAGTTTTTTCTTTAATAGTGAGCCTATTTCCGCAGCCTGGGCATATACGGGGCAGAAAGAAGTCTAATATTCCAGTCAATGGATTCAAATTTTTCAATCTTTAATTTATTTATTAATTACAACATCCCCCATCTTTTTCGGAAGAACCATTCAAGAGCGAAGGCAATAATTGAAGTAATCAGAAGCCATTCATTCGACCAAAGATTTATGTCGCTGACTTCTATTTTATCTTTCGATGAGTGGGATGTAATTTCTTTAAGAATTGAATAAAGGTTATGATAATTTGAATTATAAAAAAATTTACCGCCGGTTTGATTTGCAAGTAAGGAAAGATAGTCGCTGTTCATAGTTGGATTAACCATTTCTATATCGGTTTCGCCTATATTGAATTTCCCATTATCACTGCCGAGTTTGTAATTATTTTTATATCCCCATCCGGTAAAAGTGAAATCACCGGTTTGGTTTGTCTGAAATATACCTTCGTACAAACCGCTGCCTATGGAATTAAGATTAACTTCAAAACTTTTATTGTCTGATTTTATACTAACATTAACATCAGCATCTATCACCGGATTAAAAGTCTGATCGTAAATCTGTGCATTAAATTCTACCTGCTCTCCAGGTGAATAAAGCTTTTTGGCTGTTTTTATGGAAAACTGTTTATGATCTTCCTTAGTGTTAAGCCATCTTACACTGCTCAAAATAAGCCTGTCGAATAAATCCAGATTCTTAGGAGCTGTTTCAAGTTTCCATCTCCAAATATCTTTTGCAAGAATTGCTATTGATTTTTTACTCCCAAGAATCCTGGTCAATATTAATGGTCTGTCCACCGGTACATTATTAATCTTTACCTTAGAAATAATTTCACTTTCCGGCTTTGATTTCAAATCAACATTAGGCTGATAAACAGGTGGAAGATTATTCCATGCTTCAATTGAATTGGAAGCGTTATTCTGAAGTAAAGGATTATCCGATTGTGTAGCGGAAATAATCGGTTGTATTTCCAGATAATCACTGTTTACTTTATTTATATTAAATGATAATTCATTTTGAAGCGTTTTCAATCTTAAAAAATCAATTCCGCTGGAAAGAGTTATAAAATAAGGTTTATCTAAATCTGAAATTTTCCTCAGTACACTATTCAGAAGCTGCTGAGGGGTCTCTTTTGATGGAAAACCAACAAGAAATAAAACATTTGCGCTATCAAGAAGTTTTTGCCTGTCATTCTTCTCAATAAATTTATCAAGCGCTAACTGTGTAATTGAGCTTACTGATAAATTATCGTCGGCTTTAAGGGAATTTTTAATAAATGAAACATCGGACGAAGGGCTTCCAGCAATTAAAAGAACTTTTACTTTGTTGCTAAGGACCTTTATGAAAAATACTTTTTTATTGTTTGCAAAAGTAAACTCGCCGGGAGTGTTTGAAACAACTACACATAACTTTTCCTCACCGCTGGTTTTGGGTGTGTAGGTGAAATCTACATTTTGAACCCCATCAGAGCTTAACGAAATATTTTTCTGCTCTATAAATGTATTGTTTTCATAAAGAGACGCATTCACATTTCTGTTTGCAAAACCTGTGTTGGCAATTGATGCTACAATTGACGTTGGTGTCTGTGCATATATTATTTCATTATACAAAACATTTTTTACTTCAACATCATTGCGTGATGTGGAATCGCCGGTCCCGACGGTAAATACCGGGATATTTAGTCTAATCGCACTTTGAAGCGGGTCGCTTCCATCGGTTATTACTCCATCGCTAACAATTACAATTGATGAGATATTTTTATTGATTTTGCTAATATTGGAAAATATCTTAGAAAAATTTGTGCTGCTTTCCTCATAGTTAAGCTTCTGCAAGCTGTCATAACTTAAAGTTTTAGTAATTGAGCCAAAGGTGTATAATTCTGAATTACCTTCGAGATTATTATCTTTAATCCCTTTTACAAAATCTTTAATTGTCTTACTGCGGGCTGTTCCGTCGTTTATTTGTATTGATCTTGAATTATCAAGAAATATTAAATTTACCGGTTCAAGAATCTTCTTTTTTGCAAGAGTTAAGATAGGTTCAAAGATAATAAAAAGGAGTAAGACGAGAGCCAGTGATCGTAAAACAATCAACATTGCTCTTTTACGCTTTGGAATACCCGGAATGGTATAACGGTATATATAAATCACATATCCAATCAATAACAAAAGGACTATGAAAAAAAAGATAGAGGGAAATGAAAAGTTCAGATTGATTTTTTCAAAATTGAACATTAAAAAACCATTTCTCCTTTCAATACAGTTACTGCATTGCCGGATATATATAATTCATTTATAGATGGAGAATATTTTACCCTCACTCTTCCTCGCCTCCCGATAATATCGCCCTGTTCAAATGTTAGTGAAATATCTTCATTGTTATTCTTAATAAATCCAAGTGTTCTTAATACCAGCATTAATGGACCATTTGCAGAACCTGTTACCGGATCTTCGTCAATCCCCCAGAAAGGAGTGAAGAATCGGCTGTGTGCAAAACTTTCTGTATCATAAGTTTCTAGAGTAAAAAGTACATTGCCGCTAAGATTAAGTTGTTTCTGCAAGTTCAATAAGTATTTGAAATTTGGTACTATCTTTTTCAGTGTCGAAAGTTTTTTAACGTAAATATACAAATACCCGTTTCCAATAATAATAAAAGGAACCGATTTATCTAAATCATATTCTGATAAGCCAAGTGCTGCTAATATGTCTTCTTTATCGTTATTGTATTCTTCGGCTTTATATACTGGAATTTGCATTAAGCATTTTCCGTCTTTTACGCCGCATTTTAATATTCCGGAAAGAGTATCGAATTTTATTCCGGAATTATTTTTTATATATCCGTTTTCAAATAAGAAATGAATTGATGCTATAGTTGCATGACCGCATAGCTCTACTTCTGTTGAAGGCGTAAACCATCTTAAATTAAAATCTGCTGATTCGGATTTTGAAAGGAATGCTGTCTCAGCTACATTCATCTCTCTTGCAATTAATTGCATTTCTTCTTTCGTTAAACCATCACCAAAAGTAACCCCCGCCGGATTTCCGCCAAATGGTTTGTCTGTAAAAGCATCTATCTGGCAGATATTAATTTTTTTTGCCATTGAACAGCCTTTCAATATTCCATGTTTTCATTTTATTAAAAGTCTCATAATCGGTCAGATCAAAGTGAATAGGCGATACCGAAACATAATTATTCTTTATCGCAATCTGATCGGTATCTATAGCTTTGTCCACTTCCTTTAAATTGCCTGTCAGCCAATAATAATCTCTGCCTTGCGGATCAACCCGGTGCTCATAAATGTCATCCCACTTTGATTTTCCCTGTTTGGTTAATAAAATCCCGGCGATTTCTTCTTCAGGAACATCTGGTATATTTATATTTAGTAATGTCCCTATTGGAATTCCTTTCCCGGCAAATTCTTTAGCCAGCATATTAGAAATCTTTGCGGCGAACCGGAAATCTGTTACAGCATGATTTGTTATGGATACAGCCATAGAAGGTACATCCATTATAGCAGCTTCCCGCGCCGCCGAAACAGTTCCCGAATAAATTATATTTATGGCAGTATTGGAACCGTGGTTTATTCCCGATACAACAAGATCGGGCGTTTCTTTAAGAATATTTCTTATCCCTATCTTTACGCAGTCGGCAGGAGTGCCGTTCACAGAATATCCGAAAAGTTTTCCATCCTTAAATAACTTTGTCACCCGCAGGGGTATCTGCACCGTAATAGCATGCCCTACTGCACTTTGTTCTTTTTGAGGCGCAATTACTGTAACCTCTCCGATCTCTTTTAATGATTCGGTAAGAGCATATATTCCCGGTGAATCTATTCCGTCGTCGTTTGTTACTAATATTCGCAATGATAATTGCCTTTCTTATTTCAAATTAATATGAAAATATAATACTTAAGATATAGAGACTCAATTGAATAAAATTGTACCAATGGTTGGTTTTATTTCTTTAAAAAGAAATCCTTTTGAAGGAATTGGGAGACGTGAACCGCTTCGTTTTTTGGGAATCAGGGTCTGGTCTAGAAGGCTTATTCAGGAACATAGAATTGTTTATGTTGTAGACAATGACAGAATCGATTTTATTCAATGCAGGTATTATTATTAAAAGAATTATCGCTACCTTGAAATGATGAAATTATAAAGTAAATGAGTATTCCTATTGTATTATTAGAAAATAATCATATTGATAGTCGATCGGCAATAATTTAAAGCAGTCCATAGATTTATCTATGTGAGATGAGATAATCCAGATTTACAAGAATCGTTTCAACGATTTATTGCAATATCGATAGATTTTATCTGCCGAAAGATAGTAAGTTGTTGAAACGACAGTTCCAGGCTTATTGCCCGCGAATGAATTCGTGGGCTGCTTAATAAAATCTTTGTGTATTTAAATAGTATTTTTGAGTAAAAATATTTCCTTCAAACAGCAATGCAATATGACATTGATATCCTGATACGTTTGCATTAGAGCATTTTATTATTCCAATATTTTAAGCAATTTCTAACTGAAATTTTCTTAAATTTAATTACAAAGTTTTAAACCAATAAAAGATGAAAGTATAAGAATGATAATCATCAGGTCGAGCCTTTTTAAGAAATACCCTGAAATTATTTTCGGGTTTAGTACTAAAATAGGCGGCGACAGGGAAGCCCCGTATTATTTTAACCTTTCTCATTCCGTTAGTGATGATGAAACTGTTGTGGAAGAAAATCGGAAATTATTATTTGAAATGCTTGGGCTGGGTTCGGAAAATGTCGCACTGCAGAAACAGATTCATGGCGATACTATTACCTATGTTGATAAAGGCGGTTACTATGGAAATAGCGATGCAATGATGACTGACAAACCTAATCTTGGGCTTGCAATAAGTACCGCCGACTGTACATCAATATTCCTTTATGATAAGAAAAAGAGGATTATAGCTGCTGTCCATTCTGGATGGCGCGGTACTCAGAAGAAAATTCTTCTAAAAACACTTCAGAAGATGAAAGATGATTTTAATTCATTTCCGAAAGATATTATTGCTTATATAGGCCCTTCTATAAGCCAAAAGAATTATGAAGTTGGACCGGAAGTTGCAAAGCAGTTTGATGATAAATACCTTATTTCTAAAGGGAATAAATTTTTGCTTAATGTTGCAGGGAATAACTCTGATATGCTCCTGAATTTTGGAGTACATAAGGAAAATATACAAATTTCACATTATTGTAGTTATGAATTGGATGAGCTTTTACATTCATATAGGAGAAATGGACTGTATTCCGGTCGTGCTCTTGGTTTAATTGCAATGAAAAGTTCTTTCTGATAAGCGAGTTTACTTAGAAAATATTAAATTGCATATCAAAATAGTGTGATTTTTTTTGATAATTTTATGCTCAATATTATTCGGATAAAAAAAGCCGTTTTTTATGCTTATCATGGCGTGCTTTCTGAAGAACAAAGTGTCGGTGGCAAGTTTGAAGCAGATGTAGATATTTATACAAGTTTCCGAGATGCTGCGTTAAAGGACAGTCTGAGACAAACAGTAAATTATGATAAAGTATATAAATTTGTTTACCAGCTTGCGCTTGAACAAAAATATCGTTTAATTGAAACCTTGGCAACCAAAATAGCCGATGGGTTATTAAATAAATTTGAGCAAATTGAAAAAGTTGCTGTAAGGATTAGAAAAAATAACCCGTCTCTTGGAGGTGTGGTAGACTGCGTTGAGGTTGAGGTTATAAAAAGCAGGGAAGAGTTGTAAATTTAATCATTCTCCTTAAGGAATAGCTATACTTAAAGGTCTTCCGGAAGGTATGACGATGTTAAAAAGATAATGATTTAAAAATCAATTGGTTGAAAATATTAATATTTTCTTATTAGGCATTTTATTCATGGCTATTTAATGGTGATTTGATAGAAAATTATCAGGTGATTAAATTCAGAATAATGTTTACATAGGAGTGGGTTCCAATAAGGGGGAGAAGCTTTGGTATTTGTGCCAGGCAGTTAAAAAACTAAACGAATCTTCGGGATATCGTGTAGTTAAATGTTCTTCTGTTTATGAAACTAAACCTTTCGGTTATCTAGAACAAGAGAATTTCCTCAATGCAGTGATTCAGGTGTCCACTGAAAAATCATTATTGGATGTGATTGATAATCTTAAAGCTATTGAAAAAGGACTTGGAAGAGTTGCAAGTACAAGATGGGGCCCGCGGGAAATTGATCTAGACCTTTTATTTTATAATAATGTAGTGTTTTCAAATGAAAGAGTGACGGTTCCTCACAAAGAAGTTACAAACCGTGATTTCGTTTTCGTACCTTTGTGTGAAATAGCTCCTGATTTTATTCATCCTGCATTAAATCTGAAAATTTGTGATATTTGTATAAGCGATTCCGAAATATATATAATTAAAAAATTATCTGGCACTAATCTTTAACCGAGCGGAATAAACATTGAGAGAAATATCTGAAGTACGGTACATTGCAATAGAAGGCGTTATCGGCGCTGGGAAAACATCTCTTGCAAGAAAACTTAAAGAGAGATTAAATGCCGAACTTGTTCTTGAACAATTCGAGGTTAATCCTTTCTTGGAAAAATTTTATTCCGACAGAAGAAGATTTGCTTTTCAAACTCAGATGTTCTTTCTTATAAACAGATTTAAGCAGCAGCAGGAATTAAACCAGGAAAACTTATTTATAGAGTATATTGTTTGCGATTACTTGTTCGATAAAGATAAAATCTTTGCATATTTGAATTTAAGTGGTGAAGAATTAAAATTGTATGAAATACTTTTCCCGCTCCTTTCCAGGAGTTTGCGAAGACCTGATTTAGTGGTATATCTTCAAAATAGCATGAATAGGCTTATGTATAATATTAAAAAAAGAAATAGAAAGATAGAACGGAATCTTACAAGAAGCTACATTGAGGAACTTTCCGAAGCTTATAACCATTTCTTTTTTAGGTACAAAGAAACACCCCTGCTTATTGTTAATTCCAGCGAAATAGATTTTGTAAATAGTGATAATGATTTTGATGAATTATTTAAGCAAATTTTTAGAGAAGATAGAGCTTTTACGGAATATTTTAAACCTGAATCTAAAAGGACTGATGAGTAATGTTTTTTGATCTGTTTATTTGGTGTATTGTAATTTATGTCATATTCAAAGCTCTTAGATTATTTTTAAGATTTTTTATTCCTGAAGTTAAACGTAAGGACAACTACGGACAAAAAACACCACCTGAATCCAAGTATAAAGATGCAGAAGAAGTAGATTTTATTGAGATAAAGTCTGATAAAAAAACGGAAAAGACCAAGAATAATCCGAATGACTGCTAATATCTTTTCCAACTTTGTTTATTCTTTTGTCAAAAAGATATTTGAAGTTCCTCAAAATAAGAGCCTTGATATTGGTAATCCGGAAAAGATACTTATAGTTAGGCAGCACAATCAACTCGGGGATATAATTGCCGGAATTTCGGTCCTAAGAGCAATAAAAGAAACTTATCCTGGTTGTCATTTGACATTACTTGTCAGTCCGGAAAATTATTTAGGATTAGTAAAGAATAAATTTATTGATAAGCTTTTTATTTTTGATAAAAGGAAAATTTACAACCCTTTTTATTTTGCAGAACTTTTCAAATTATTACGTGAATCCTATGATTTAGTTATTGTACCGGTCACTGTTTCAATTTCGTTCACAAGTAATCTAATGGCCCGTTTCGCTAATTCAAAAACAAGAATTGGCCCCTCTTACCTAAACGGTAAAAAGAATGAAAGTGAATTTTTATTTGACAGGCGTGTAGTACTTGATTGGCGTGAGCATCCTAATTCTAATGTCTCTGATAGAATACTTGATATTGTTAGACCGTTTGGAATTAGTACAAATAATTTCCTCTCGGAAATAACATTTGATAAGGATGATATTGAAACAGCCTGGAAGTTTATTCATGGGATAAAAACCAAAAGTGATGAGATATTGATTGGCTTTCACACAGGCGCTGGAAAAATTCCAAACCGGTGGTCGCTATTAAAATACATCGCTCTTATGGAAAAGCTGAAAGAAAACTACGGAGCTAAGTTTTATTTGACAGGCAGTTCTTCAGATAAAGAAGAGATAGATTTTATAAAATCCAGGATTATATTTAATATTGGCTTATTTATTAATAAAAAGATTACCGAAGTTGCCGCTTTAATTTCATTGTCTGATCTTTTTGTCTCAAACGATACGGGAATTATGCATGTGGCGGGAACAACTTGTACACCACAAATTTCAATTTTCGGGCCGACTAACCCATTTAACTGGGCGCCCATTGGCAGCAACAAACTTTTTATAAGAAAATCAGAATTTATAGATGATATTTCCGTTGAAGATGTTTATTTGTTATGCGAATCACTGCTAAAAAGGAAAGCCTGAAAACAAATTTCAATCTAATAATATCTTGTCAAATTGTGATTCCTATAAAGTAAGCCCTACCTGCCGGCTTGCCCATTTGGTAAACAAGCTTTGACTTATAATAATTTTTATTTTTAATTTATTCATCTTTAAATTTGGAACCGATAAAATATTTTTTTTGAAGCCTAAGTTTGCACTTAAAAGGGATTAGCCGGAAGAACTAACCGAAGGCTAAGATTTTTAACTTATTTTTTTATTCTTATTCATCAAATCAGGAAGGAATATATAAACCTAAGATGGCATCTAAGCATATTGCAGCAATTGATATGGGAACAAATTCATTTCACCTTATAATTGTTCAGGTGAAAGAAAATGGCACGTTTAAAGTTGTGGACAGGGAAAGAGAAGTAATTCGGCTTGGCTCAAGTCAAGGTAAAGATCTAAGCTTTATATCCAAAGAAGAAATGGATCATGCTATAAAAATATTACGATCTTTCAAGAAACTGGCTGAATATTACAAAGCTAAAATTCGTGCTATTGCCACAAGCGCAGTAAGAGAGGCAAGAAATAGTGATGATTTCCTTAGAACAGTAAAAGAATTAACCAGCATTAAGATAGAAATTATAAACGGTAAGCATGAAGCTGAATTAATTTTTACTGGCGCTAATAAAGCATTAGAGCTTTATAATAAATCGGCGCTTTGTATAGATATTGGCGGTGGAAGTACTGAAATTATTTTTGGGAAAAACGGCAAGTCGGTTTTTACCGCAAGTGTAAAAGTAGGTGCAGTTCGCTTAAGTAAAAAATACTTCCCTAATTTTATTTTAACTGAAGAATTTGTACGGGAATGTGAACAAATGATCAAACATGAAATAAAAACTGAATCGAATATTGTTTTTAATAATAAGTATGATCTTGCTGTGGGATCTTCCGGTACAATTCAATCTGTTGCTGCAATGATATTTTACTATCGCGAAGGAAAAAGAGCTAAAGCTCTTAATGGATTTTCCTTTACAAAAAATGAATTGTTTAATATTACAGACGAAGTGTTAAGTATGAAAACGCTTGAAGAAAGATTGAAGATAAAAGGAATTGAGGAAAAGCGAGCAGATATTATTCCGGCTGGACTGATTATTCTTAGGCAAATATTTCAATTATTTAAAATTGAAAATATGACTGTTTCGGATTTTGCTCTGCGGGAAGGAATTATCATTGAAACTATTACAGATGAAAATTGAGATAAATTGAACACCATTACAAGTATTCAGTAGTATATAACTTCTCTTCCCTCTTCTTCCTTTCAAGATACTTCTTCTGTAAGTATATTTACAATTCAATCTCTTTGAATTTATGAATAATATTAGAAATTTTTGCATTATTGCGCATATTGATCATGGTAAGTCTACAATTGCGGATTGTCTGCTTGAAAAAACAGGAACTGTATCCGAACGCGAAGCTAAAGCGCAGGTTTTGGATGATTTAGAACTCGAAAGAGAACGCGGAATTACTATTAAATCGCATGCTATCCAAATGAAATATAAAGCAAGTGATAACCAGGATTATATCTTAAACTTAATAGACACTCCCGGGCATGTAGACTTTTCTTATGAAGTGTCAAGATCTTTAGCTGCATGCGAAGGGGCATTGCTTGTAGTTGATGCTGCACAAGGTGTGGAAGCACAGACTATAAGCAATCTTTATCTGGCAATTGAGGCGGGTCTGGAAATAATTCCCGTTATAAATAAGATTGATCTTCCCAGCGCCGAGATTGATAAGGTCAAAGGTCAGATAATTGATCTTATCGGCTGCGACCCGAATGAAATTATTCTTGCCAGTGCAAAATCCAGAATAGGCGTTGACGAAATTCTTGAAAAAGTGGTTAAAAAAATTCCTGCCCCTAAAGGTAGTCCCAATGAACCGTTGCAGGCGCTTATCTTCGATTCTATATTTGATGCTTATCGCGGCGCAATTGCTTATATAAGAATATTTAATGGTACTTTAAAAACTCACGATAAAATAAAATATTTTGTTGTTGATACTGTAATCGAAGCTGAAGAGATAGGAATTCTCGGTTTAAAGAAGATTAAGACTGATGAATTATCTGCCGGTAACGTCGGATATCTTATTTCTGGGATAAAAGAAGTTCACAACATTAAAGTGGGTGATACTGTAACTCATGCAAAGAATGGCGCTGATTACCCGTTGCCCGGTTATAAAGACGTTAAACCAATGGTCTATAGCGGTCTTTATCCGACAGATGCCGATGAGTTTGAAGATTTACGTGATGCACTTGAGAAATTTCGTTTAAATGATTCTGCTCTTATTTATCAGCCGGAAACATCCGTGGCATTAGGATTCGGATTCAGATGCGGGTTTTTGGGAATGCTTCATATGGAAATAGTGCAGGAACGCCTTCTTAGAGAATATAATCAATCAATTATTACGACTCTTCCAAATGTTGAATACTATGTCTACAATAAAAAAAATGAAATATTAATTGTCGATAATCCTGCTATGATGCCGCATGTCGGAGATATAGATCGCATAGAGGAACCTTTTGTAAAAGCGCAAATTGTTTGTCCAAGTGAATATGTAGGAAATATTATGAAACTTTCGATGGAAAAACGCGGCATTTACAAGAATACCGCATATATTGATCCTACAAGAGCCGATCTTCAATATGAATTTCCATTGTCTGAAATTATTTTTGATTTTTATGACAAGCTGAAATCAATGTCACGTGGCTATGCCTCATTTGATTATGAATATATGGGTTATATAGAATCTGATTTAGTAAAACTGGATATTCTTCTTAATAATGAGCCTGTGGATGCTCTTTCTATGATTGTGCATAAAAGCAAATCCTACGATTGGGGTAGGAAAGTTTGCAGCAAATTAAAGGATCTCATACCAAGACAAATGTTTGAAATAGATATTCAGGCGGCTATTGGCTCAAAAGTAATTTCTAAATCGGTTGTAAAAGCTTTAAGGAAAAATGTTCTTGCAAAATGCTATGGCGGCGATATAAGCAGGAAAAGAAAACTTTTGGAAAAACAGAAAGAAGGAAAAAAGCGGATGAAACAGGTGGGAAATGTAGAAATTCCGCAAGAAGCATTTTTGGCCGTGTTGCAGATTGATGATTAGAACAGGATTAAATCTTGTCCCTTGATGAAATTCATAATATTGAAAGTTCAAAAGAAATATTAAATAAGTTATCACCGATCGGACCTCAATTTAGAATAAAAGAATTTATTCTTGCTGTTCTGATTGCTCTTGCGGCGGCTTTAATTATAAAAATGTTTTTTATTGAAGCAGACCTAGTTCCAACAGGTTCAATGGAAAATACTTTGTTGGCAGGTGACTTTGTCATTGTAAATAAATCCGCTTATTCAATTTCCACACCAAGGACTATACCTCTGACAAATATTACCATTCCGAACTTTAAAATTATAAGCATATCTGCACCTAAACTGAATGATGTCATCGTATTTAGGTATCCCGGTAATCTCAATGAAATTAAGCCTGCTGGGGAAATCGATTTTATCAAACGTATTGTCGGCTGTCCTGGCGATACTCTTCAAATTATAAATAAAACGGTTTATATTAATAAAAATAAAATTCCTTTACCGCCTAATGCAATTTTATCACGGTTCAATATTTTGAAAGGCGGTATGTCTGATAAAAAAATTTTTCCGCAAGGAAGAAATTGGAATAGTGATAATTATGGACCGGTTGTAGTGCCTAAAAACTCGATGACCGTTGACCTGAATTCTAAGAATATAAATGAATGGGGACTATTTATTGAAAGGGAACAAGGTTCAAAAATCGTAAGTGTTGAAGGTACTGTAATTACAATTAACGGCATACCTGTCAGGAAATACAAATTTGCAAAAAATTATTACTTCGTAATGGGAGATAGTCGTGATGAAAGCATGGATAGCCGTTATTGGGGATTTCTGCCGGAAGATAACATTATTGGTAAAGCTGTTATTGTTTATTGGTCCTGGGAGCTTCCTACTAGGCTGGAAAACCTGCAGGCATTTTTTCATTCCATCAGGTGGGGCAGGGTACTGAAGATTATACATTAATTAAATGCACAGGGAAAGTATTTTTTAATTCGGATTGTGTTTTATATATTAACTGAAAGTAATTTTAATAGTCACATACTTCTTTCAAAGCGCAATTTTAAATACATATGAAGAAAATATTTTTACTCTTTTTGCTGACTTTACCATTTTCTTTTTCTCAAAATAAATATTTAATTTATTTTAATGATAAAAAGATTAATTCAAATAATTCTCTCGATAAAAATATTGCTGGTTATAGGGAAGCTATCAACCTTTTGACAGCCCATAGCATTGCACGCAGAGAGAAAGTGATGGGTAAGAATAATATCGTCACGTATGAGGATATTCCCTTATGCAAAGATTATGTTAAAAATTTGCAGGACATGGGTATTAAAATTGAAAATCAGCTTAGATGGTTTAATGCAGTGTCGGCTTTTCTGACAAATGAGCAAATACAACATATTTCAACACTTCCATTTGTTCAATCTGTTCAACCGGTAAGAAATATAAAATTTACTCCCGAAAAAACTTTTTCAAAAACCAGGATTGAAAAAAGTGTCGGGGGCCCGATACAGGCTGATTATGGCAGTGCTTATGGTCAGCTTAATTTATCCGATATTCCAATTGTACACTCAAAAGGAATAAATGGGCAAGGAATTATAATCGGAATTCTTGATGATGGTTTCATTTGGAAAAAACATGAATCACTAATTAATGCTAAGGTTCTTGCTGAATATAATTATGTATTTCATGATACTTCAACCGCTCCGCAACCTGGGGATTACTATGCTTCCGGGTTCCATGGCACCATGGTATTTTCAATTATCGGAGGATATAAGGATAGTTCTATCATAGGCGCTGCTTATGGTGCCAGCTTTATTCTTGCTAAAACCGAAGATGACAGAAGTGAATCTCATATTGAAGAAGATAACTATGCTGCTGCGCTTGAATGGATGGAAGGTCTCGGCGCTGACGTCACAACAAGTTCTCTGGGTTATAATATTTTTGATGATACAACTTATAGCTATACCTATGCCGATATGGATGGCAAAACCACAATTTGTGCAAAAGCTGTAAATCTCGCTTTTCAAAGGGGATTATTAACATTTACCGCAGCAGGTAATGAGGGGGATGATTCATGGTATTATGTTGATACTCCTGCTGATGCGTTTTATATTATTGCTGCAGGCGCTGTGGATTCAGAGAATAATCTTGCTGATTTCAGTTCCCATGGTCCTACATCCGATGGCCGTATAAAGCCTGATGTTGTCGCTCAGGGTGTCAATGATTTTGGCGCTGATGTTGGCAGCGGTTTTAGCAGCTATGAATATGGAGATGGAACATCATTTGCCACCCCGATATCAAGTGGCATAGGGGCACTACTTCTTTCTGCGTATCCATATCTTACAAATGTACAGGCAAGAAATATTATTCTTCAAACCAGCGCTAATTCAAATGCACCAAATAATAACATTGGGCATGGATTAATTTCTGCAGAAAAGGCAATTGCATATCCTAACATTTCAGATACTTCCGGTAATTACCGGATTAACAAAATATTCTTTTCTTCTAATGCTATTGAAAATGCTTATATACATTATTCATTGGATTCTTTAGTATATAATACTCAAAACCTTTCCTATGACGGGAAACTAAAATACAATTTTGCTGTCCCTCAACTTGCCGATGGACAACCATTGTATTTTTATTTTACATATATTGATAGCAAAGGCAGCAGCTATCGTGAACCATCAACGGGGTTTTATAATTTTCAATATAGTCAAACAAATATTGTTACTTCTAATTTAAGTATTGTTAATTCTCCTATAGAAAAACTAAGTAATAATTACCCTAATCCGTTTAATTCTAGTTCACAGTACACATATATAGATTTTTATGCAAACTCAAATGAAAATGCAAAAATAATAATATTTAATACTTTGGGGCAGAGAATAAAAATATTATTTAACGGAGTTGCAACCGCAGGAAAAAACACAATTGCCTGGGATGGGAAAAATGACCATGGTACTAAATGCGCAAGCGGCGTTTACTTTTATATTCTTACTATTGAAGGCAAAAAATACAGTAATAAATTGGTGATCATTAAATAACAACAAAAAAAAGATTAAAAAAATTCATTTTAGAAAATCTTTTATCAATTTTTTCCCATTGTTAAAATATGATGAAACTACCTCGGTACAATAATGCCATAGTTGATCAAAAAAACTGAATGGTTATTGCCTAAATGCATTTTACAATGAAGATAAAAATAATGTAAGGATTTTTCAGACTTTTCTCGGTATAAGTTCATATGATGCTGAAGGGCTGAAAACAGCTAGGCTATATTAAAAACTGCTAGTGTGTGTGTTGCAATACCAGGTGAAGAAGACTGTAATGGGAAAAGATACACAATTGAATTTAAATTATTAGACGTTGTTGCTTTTCTAAAGGATATCCCTGAGAAAAGAACTTGTTACCTGCTAAGTAGGAACAATAATTGAGAAAATCGGGAAAAATGTCTTCGAAGTTGAATTTTATAATACATTAAGTACTACTATAGCAGTGGCAGCTTTAGATAAAAGGGATTTATTATTGTTTCACTATGAAGTTGAACCAGCATGGTATGAAATTGATATTTTCGTGACTTTTATATTAAGAGAATTGAAATTTCTGCAATTCTCCTTCATTTTATTTTTTTTTGTATTAACTTTTTTATTAGGATATCTTATGAGTATTTTAATTCCATCTCAGAAAACTTATCTCCAAAGTTTTATTAAAGAAATCGATCCTCTTGTACTCGATATGGAAAAGTATGCAGAAGAGAATAGTATCCCGATTTTATCCCGGGATTCAGCTGAATTCTTAGAACAATTGATATGCCTTATAAAGCCAAAACGCATTCTAGAACTTGGTACTGCAATTGCTTATTCAACAATAAGAATTGCACGGAACTTAAAAAAGAAAGGTTCTGTTTATACTATTGAAAAGAGCGAAGATAATATTATGCTTGCCAAAGAAAATATTACTAAATCAGGTTTGGGAGGGAAGATAAATATTATTGCGGGCAATGCTCTTGATGAATTACCTCGCTTTGATAAAAAATTTGATTTTATATTCCTTGATGCGGATAAAATAGATTATAAGCGCCTTTTTGATTATTCTTTAATTCTCCTTAAAAAGGGAGGAGTGATTTTTGTCGATAATTTGTTATGGCGCGGTTATGCTGCAGCTTCAAAAGTTCCAGGCGACCAGAAAAGTGCTGTGAAAGTTATAAAAGAATTTAATACTATATTCACTTCTCAGCCCAATTTAAAGACCACAATTCTGCCAGTTGGAGATGGTATTGGTATAGGTGTAAAATTATAGATTATAATTATGAAAACTGTATACCCTAAAAACCCATCGGAGTTTGTCAACGAAGTTGAGAAATTCTCAAGATCAAAACTTAAACGTAAAGCCGAACTTCTCCGCATCTATGAAGAAGCATTAAAAAATAATAATGAAACATTGTTTGAAGATTTGGTTTTTACGGCTAAATATATTCTGGGGCTGCTGCGAATAGTTAATAGCGGAATAATAAATTCTGAGATAAATAACATTGAACAAATAAAAAAAGATTTTTCTGATAATATGAATAAAGCTGTTATTAAAATACAAGAGATTATCTCCGGCGCCGAAGAAAATCTCAAATTACATTTCCAACAGACATATTTTGATTTAACACAGCAGGGATTTTTAAATATTAATGAGCTTTTATCGGATTTGGAATGGACAAAATTATATATGAATGAGAAAAAAAGGATATTTAGATAAGGGAATGCACTCTCAACCTATTCTTTACTCCCAAATTGCCTCATGTAATCACTTGAACTTTTGTGCTCCATTTTGTAAAATCGAAAGTAATTTAGTCATTGTGTTAATTAGCGGCGGAAGCTGCGATTCATCAATATTTTCAAGGATTTCTGTGTGGATATCAAGATAAGATTGACTTAAAAGTTGAACAATTTGTATTCCTTTAACGGATAGAGCAACGCACATATTACGCCTGTCTGTATTATTAATTTCTCTGATAATATACCCTTTCAGAACAAGATTGTTAATGATTCTTGTTAATCTGCTTGGGCTTAAGTTCATCCTTTCGGCTATATTTTTATTGTTAAGACATTCTTCCCTACCGAAAGAACGCAGACATTTAAACTCCGCTTGCGTTAGTCCACTCTGTTCCGCTAATTTGCTTTCTTTTTTCTGACATATAGTCATTAGGCTGAAGGTCAATTCGGCAAGTATTTTTGCATTTTGGCTTATATCTTCTTTTTTTAGCATTCTTTAATTTAATTATTGTTAGTATTAAATTTCGTTAATCACTTTTACTTAAGCAAGCTAATTAAGAAATATTTTATGTTGCAAAATATTTTAAGCTGCAAACGAGAATGCGGATTAGATGTATATTAAAACCTCACTTATTGAAATTGTGATCTGATTTTGAGAAGCCTCGGTTAAGTCCCATTTAAGACTTTCTGTTTTATTTGCTTCCGCCAGGCATATGAATTTAACCTCATTTCCATAAAAAGTATTAAGTATTTTAGCATCGTGAGCTGCAAGAATTCTATATATGAAATTTAATTGTGGAAATGTGCAGGTTAATGTAATTTCTTGGTAAGGCTTTTGAACGATTATTCCTGAAACTTCGAGTACATTAAGTGCAGAATAATAGTATGCCCTTCCTAATGGACCAATTCCAAGCTTTGTGCCCCCAAAGTATCTTATTACAACAATTAAACAATTTGTAAGCCCGTAATGGTCTATTGCATTCAAAATTCGAAATCCGGCGGTACCGGAGGGCTCCCCATCATCGGAATATTTGAAATTACTTTCATTGCTTAAAGAGTTCAATCTATAAGCAAAACAATGGTGAGTCGCGTCAAAAAATTCTTTTCTAAGTCTATTAAGAACTTCTTCAGCTATTCTTTCATATGGAATGTTGAAAGATTTACTTAAGAAAAGTGATCCTTTCTGTTTAAATTCCCTTTCAGCTGATTTTTTTATTGTTTTTATTTCTTCAACTTTATTCATCAAAATTTGCTGTTTTTGTATAGAAAAAACGGGCGATATAAAGCAAATTAAATTGCTTTTCAAACATATGATAAGTAATATAATATTTTAAATTTTCAAAATTTGGCTTCCTGTGGAAAAAGATACTATTGTAATAAAAGGCGCTCGAGAGCATAACTTAAAAAATATTGATTTAGAGATACCGCGTGATTCTTTTACGGTAATTACCGGATTATCAGGTTCTGGTAAATCATCATTAGCTTTCGATACTATTTATGCCGAAGGTCAGAGAAGATATATTGAATCTCTTTCAGCTTATGCAAGGCAGTTCCTTGATATGCTTGAAAAGCCGGATGTCGATTTAATCGAAGGTTTAAGCCCTGCTATTTCTATTGAACAAAAATCTGCTTCCGGAAACCCGCGGTCAACTGTTGGAACAGTAACCGAAATTTATGATTACCTGAGACTCTTGTATGCAAGGCTTGGAACTCCTTATTGCTATAATTGCGGCAATCCGGTAACAAGGCAATCATCTTCACAAATTATTGATTCTATTATACAAACATTGACCGGCAAAAAAATATATGTTCTAGCGCCTGTTATTAGGGGAAGGAAAGGACATTATAGGGAACTTTTTGAGGAAATTCTTTCAGATGGATTTCTAAAAGTGAGAGTTGATAATGTATTTCATGAAATCAAGAAAGGTCTCCAGATTGATAGATATAAAATTCACAATATAGAGATAGCAATTGATAAATTTATTGTAAATGAAAGTTCAAGAATCAGGTTGACGGAATCTATAGAAGTTGGATTGAACTATGGCAATGGAATTGTCATAGCAAATGATAATTCTCAGGATTATGTTTTCAGCCGACATCTTGCATGCCTGGACTGCGGAATAAGCTTTCGGGAATTAGCTCCTAACTCGTTTTCATTTAATTCACCGTATGGTTCCTGCCCGGCCTGTGAAGGACTCGGTGAGAAAAAAGAGATTGATATAAATTTAATGATTCCAGATTGGGATAAAACAATTAATGATGAAGGACTTGCGCCGCTTGGCAAGCCGCGCTCTATATGGTTTTTTAACCAGTTAACAGCTGTCGCTGAAAAATACGGGTTCGATTTTGATACTCCTCTTAGGGACCTCACTATTGAACAGATGGAAATTCTCTTAAACGGCAGTAAAGATAAGATTGCTTTTTCGTATTCTTACGGAACAAGCAAACCAGTTACCTACCTGCACAGGTTCGCAGGTTTGACAAATCACTTGAAAAATTATTATAATACTACTTCTTCAAATAATATCCGGGAATGGGTAGAATCATACATGAACACGATACCGTGTCCCGACTGCAAAGGGGGCAGGCTTAAACAGGAATCATTAGCAGTAAAATTCCAGGGAAAAAATATCAGCGAGATTACGAACTTATCTATCGCAAAAGCAGAAGAATTTTTTAACAAACTTCATTTGTCGGGTAATGATGGGATTATTGCTAAACCTATTCTAAAAGAAATTACGGAGAGGCTGAAATTTCTTCTAAATGTCGGCTTGAATTATTTGACGTTAGACCGTTCCGCACGAACTCTATCCGGCGGTGAATCCCAGCGCATACGTTTGGCAACTCAAATTGGCTCACAGCTTGCAGGTGTGCTGTATGTACTTGATGAACCAAGCATAGGGCTTCATCAAAGCGATAATTTAAAACTTATTAATTCACTTAAGAATTTAAGAGATTTAGGTAATACCGTAATTATAGTTGAGCATGATCGTGAGACGATGGAGAACTCTGACTACATGATAGACCTTGGTCCCGGAGCCGGCGAGCATGGCGGTGAAATCTGTTTAGCTGGAGAAACTAAGAAATTAATTGAATCAAAAGATAAAATTGATTCACTAACACTTGAATACCTTACTTACAGAAAACAAATTCCGGTACCAACGGAGAGAAAAAAGGGAAACGGTAATTATTTAATTTTGAAGGGCGCAAATGGGCATAATTTAAAAAATGTAAATCTAAAAATATCACTTGGAACGCTAACTTTAATAACCGGTGTAAGTGGTTCAGGTAAATCAACTATTATAAATGAAACCCTCTTCAAAATATTAATGAACAAAATATATAAATCTAAGGTTGTTCCCCTTCCCTATAAATCTATTGAAGGATTGGAATATATTGATAAGGTTATTGAGATTGATCAATTGCCGATTGGGCGCACTCCAAGATCCAATCCGGCAACTTATACCGGGCTATTTACTTTTATAAGAGACTTATATGCGCAGCTTCCTGAATCGAAAATGAGAGGGTATAGTACAGGGCGGTTCAGCTTTAATGTCGCAGGCGGAAGATGTGAAGAGTGCGGCGGCGACGGTCTTAAAAAAATTGAAATGAATTTTCTCCCCGATGTCTATGTGGAATGTGAAGCATGCCGTGGCAAAAGATATAACCGGGAAACTCTGGAGGTTTTATATAAAACTAAGTCTATTGCAGACGTTCTTGAAATGCGGATAAACCAAGCGCTTGATTTTTTTGAGGATCTTCCCAGAATTAAGAGAAAATTAAAAGCAATTAATGATGTTGGCTTAGGCTACATAAAGCTTGGTCAACAAGCTACTACGTTATCTGGAGGTGAAGCACAGCGTGTTAAGCTTGCGACAGAATTAAGTAAAGTAAGCACTGGTAAAACTCTTTATATCCTTGATGAACCTACAACAGGATTGCATTTTGAAGACGTGAATATCTTATTGAGGGTTTTAAATAAGCTTGTTGATAAAGGGAATACGGTTATTGTTGTCGAGCATAATCTTGATGTTATTAAAACAGCCGACTGGGTAATTGATCTTGGGCCCGAAGGCGGGGATGAAGGCGGAAGAATTATTGCCGAAGGTACGCCAGAGCAGATTGTGAAAAACAAGAATAGTCTTACTGGAGAATTTCTGAAAAGGGAATTGAATATAAGTACTTGATTTACTTTTTGTATAATTAGTTAATTATCTTAGCCTTCGTACTTAATTACTATATCAACCGTTCTATACTTAAAAATGAATAAATAATTAAGAAATGTCCCAAATCATGTAATTGAGCTTTAAGGAAATGAATGGAAAGGTCACCTTAAATCTAAGTAAATCAAGCGTTAATTATTTAAAAAAATTGTCGTTAAATACGGCTCCCGTATCAAAAAGTGATCAGAAACCTGCTTGATAAATATGAAACCCATTATTCTGAGTAACACCATGTTAAATTGATAAAATAATATAATATTGAATATGGATAAAAGACAAAGTATTTATTGTATTTCCGATTGATTTGCTTAATTTAAAACTTCGGATTATTATTCTTTTGTAACTTTGTTTGTTATTGCTCTATTAACGATTAAAAATATAAAATAAATTCATTTTTTTAGTTGTAAATTGGAAATTATGTTTTTTAGGTGGAAAAGTCGAAAAAAAATAAAAAAACCGTACTCGAAGAAGAATTAAACAACTTTGGAAAATTTCTCCTCAAACTACTTGACAAAAAAGTAATCCCCTCGGAATATTCTATTTATACAAAAGATATTGTTAAGCATATTGCTTCTTATAATAAGAATAAAGGGATAGAAAAATCTGCATCAAATGTCTCCCTCAACTTCTCAAATAAAGGAGAAATACTTTTTATCAGCAAGAACTGTAGAGAACAATTGGGTTATGAGCCGGAAGAGTTGATCGGTAAAATGTTTAATGATTTTGTTCTTGAATCTGAAATAGAAAGAACATCCGGAATTTTAATGAGGCTTTTCAAGGAAAAAAGCATTTATTGTGAGGACATGGTGCTCAAAAATAAAGCAGGTGATTTAGTTTCAATGGATTTTAATGCGGAAGTAATTGAAACGGATGGAATGCCAGTTGGACGGGGCAGGCTTCAGAAATTAAATGAACGGCTGAAAGCTGAGAAGTACATAAGAACTTCCGAAAGTGTTTTTGAAAATGTTTGGAATAAATCATCCGAGGGTATGTTACTGACGGATGAAAAGGGTTATGTCTTTATGTGCAATGACGCTTATGCAAAAATGTTTGGCTTAAGCAGATCGGAAATAGAGGGGCAATTATTTTCATCTGCTTATTCAAATGATACTTCACGGGATATTTTAAATAATTATTTGATTAGGTTTAAAAACGATTCATTCCTCAGCAGTTATGAAGGAAGTTACAGGTTAAAAAATATATCGACAATCGATCTTGAAGTTTCTCATTCATTTATAAGGGATATAAATAATAATAAATTATTACTGAGTATTTTCAGAGATATCTCTGAACGAAAAGCTAATGAATGGTTATTTAAGAAAAAAGATGTGCTGCTTCAAGCAATAGCTGAAGCCACTAAAACTCTAATTTCTATAAATGATCCCGCCCGGGGTTTTAATACTGCCCTCGGCTTTTTGGGCTTTGCTACTCAAGTAAACCGTGTATATATTGTTAAACATAAGACTGTTGACGAGACTGAAGAAATGTATATGACAATGTTACACGAATGGTGTTCTAAGGGCACAGAATCTCAAATTAATAATCCATTATTTCAGAAACTTCCTTATACAAGGTTCGGAACTTTTAAATTTTATGAAAATTTATCTCTTGGTAAAACAATTTCGCTTTTAGTAAAAAAACTGCCGCCGGAACACAATGATATTTTTGTCGATAGAAATATTAAGTCGATTATTATTGCTCCTATAATGATTGATGAAAAATACTGGGGTTTTCTTGGTTTTGATGAATGTAAATCCGACAGGACCTGGACGCTAAATGAAGAATCTCTTTTAGTTACAATGGCATCAATGCTCGGAGCAATTATTAAAAAGGATAGTATCAAGGAGGAGTTGATCCGGAAAAATAAAGAGCTGGACTCTGCAATAATTAAAGCCGAAGCAGGTACTAAGGCAAAGAGTGAATTCCTTGCTTTAATGAGCCATGAAATAAGAAATCCTATGAATGGTGTTATCGGGATGACAGGACTCCTGCTGGATACCGATCTTGATGAGGAACAAAAAGAATTTGTAGAGACGATCCGTTTAAGCGGTGATCAATTATTGGTAATAATAAACGATATACTCGATTTTTCTAAAATTGAATCTGATATGTTGGAACTTGAAATGCAGTCGTTTGATCTTCGAGATTGTGTTGAAGATTCTCTTGACATGATGGCATCAAAAGCAAGCGAAAAAGGTCTTGACCTTGCTTACTTAATAGAGAATAATGTCCCTCCATCGATAAATGGAGACATTACAAGACTTAAACAGATTCTTATTAATCTTCTTAATAATGCAATTAAATTTACTGAAAGGGGGGAGGTATTCCTTTCTGTTTCATGTAAGCAACTGGATAAATATAATTTTGAAATACTTTTTGCGGTAAAAGACTCAGGCATCGGTATTCCTGAAAACAGGATGAATAAATTATTTAAAGCATTCAGCCAGGTGGACACATCAACAACAAGAATGCACGGCGGTTCCGGGCTGGGGCTTGCAATAAGTAAAAAACTGGCTGAAATGATGGGTGGTAAAATGTGGCTGGAGAGTAAGGTTAATGAAGGATCAATATTCTTCTTCACAATTCTTGCAGGATCCTCTCCTTCAATATCAAGTATATATACCCAGGAAAATTCACTACGCTTTAAAGATAAGAAAATTTTAATAGTTGATGACAATAGGACATGTGTTATTGCGTTAAAAACACAGTTGGAAAATTGGAGTATGAAGCCGTGTGTCATGGAATCACCGGCTGAAGCTCTGGAACTAATTGCTTCCGGTGAATCATTTGATGCAGCAATTCTTGATTATCGAATGCCTGTTATGGATGGAATTAATTTGGCTTCAGAGATAAGAAGATTCGATAAAGGAGAAGAATTGCCGATTGTTATTTTAACTTCGATTGGAAAAAAAGAAAACCTTGCTGAATTTAGAAACCTTAAACTATCTGCTTTTATTAATAAGCCGCTAAAGTACAGGCAACTTTACGATTGTCTTGCCTCTGTATTAAGCGTTAAAGATAAAACTCAATCTGAAAAACTAAAAATTCAATCGAAAATTGATAATGAACTGGGGCGTAAACGTCCTCTTAGGATTTTATTAGCTGAAGATAATGTAATAAATCAGAAAGTTGCCTTGAAAATATTGGAGAAGCTTGGCTTTAGAGCAGATGTTGCTGCAAATGGTTATGAAGTACTTGAAGCATTACGCAAAATTAACTATGATGTTGTGTTGATGGATATATTTATGCCGGATATGGATGGAATTGAAGCTACACAGATGATTACTCAGATGTTTAATAAAAGTTTGCGTCCTAAAATAATTGCGATGACGGCAAACGCCATGCATGGTGATAAGGAAAGATGTATTGAAGCGGGAATGGATGATTATATAAGCAAACCGGTTAAAGTAGAAGAACTTTACGAAATGCTGAAAAAATGGGCAGAATCTATATATGTGGAAAAAAATTCCAAACTTTCCATAGAGGAAGAGAAGCACGACACAATGAAATTGATAGATGAAAATAAAATTGATTTAATTCGGGATATTAAATCACAGGAAGATGTGGATTTTTTTATCGAACTTCTCGATATTTATATAAATAGTTTCCCTCAATCGTTAGCAAGTATTAAAAAGTGCATTGAACAAAAAAATAATATCCAGCTTGAATATTGTGCCCATAAAATTAAAGGGAGTAGCCTTACTCTGGGAATTGATTTTGTTTCGGATATATGCAATAAAATAGAAATCTCTGCAAAAGATAACGTTCCTACTTCTTATTCGGAAAGCCTTTTTGAGGAATTGATTGGAAAATTTGAGGCAATTATAAAAGAATTGGAATTTCTGAAAGAGAAATATAGTCACATATCTTTCAGCTAATGCTAAGAATAGCAGTATGGGCTTTAAATTTTTGTATCCCGCATTAAATGAAAAGAGGCAAATATTTGGGCAGCGGTTAACAGGATAGTGCCTAACCCCGTCAGGTCCGGAAGGAAGCAGCGGTAAGTATGATTCTTGTGTAGCCGTCTGTCCTTTTTTTTACTAATAAGAGGGGGGATTAAAAATCGAAGATGGAATTAAAAATTCTAATGTTCCCTTGGCAATACTTACTTTATTTCCAAAAGAAACTTTGGCTATTGCTCCCTTTTTAAAATCAATATAAGCGCTCTTAGTGGATATTAAATCGGAAAGCTGCTCCGATAAATCCGGCTGATGTCCCACGAAAGCAATTTCTTCGCTTTCCAATGAATTAGCAATTTCGATTAAACTTTCTGTCCTGCTGCCTGGTGATAGCTTTTTATCTATCAGGATATTATTTCCGGTGCCGTATAATTCAGCAATGATATTTGCTGTTTGAACCGCCCTAACTAAAGGAGAAGTTACTATAAAGTTAAATTCCCTAATGATATTTTTCCAGTTTAAGATTGCGGATTTTAACTTTATTCTTCCCGATGAGGTAAGCTCTCTGTCAAAATCTTTTTTCCCGATTGATACCTTTTCGGTATCACCATGACGAATTAGATAAATGTTCATACTATTTAATTTGAATTTTCAAAAAAAAATTAAAGAGTCCTGCTTCAGCAATTGATTGAAAATGAGTTGATAATATTGTTTAAATCGTCTTTATACTTATCATAAGTATATTTCGATGCAGTAAGAATTAATAGGTATTTTTTTGTGCCGCAGGAATATTCAAAGAATTGTGTAAAGTCTTTTTTGAAATCAATCTTCTCAGAATACCTTACACGGTATTTTCCGGCGGAGGAATTGGTCAGCTTGTAATCAATATAATTTTCCGAAGAATCACCTTCAGGCAGGGCAATAACGGAAATATACGAACCGATTATATCGTTTATATATTTTGTCCCTTTTAATGGCGTTTTAAAAAAATCTAAAATAGAAATGTCTTTTAAAGTTTTCCAATTATCAGTTAGTGTTAAAGTATAACCTTGTGTATTCTTAATATTACCCGTGTTTTTAATTGTATCAAGATCAATATCTATCCCTATAGAAGCATATAATGATTTTTTATCGGTTATTTCCGGTTTATCCGGAATATTTGTATAATTTTTAATATATTCTAAAACAAAATTATCGAAGGTGTTGTTCTGGCTAATATATTCTTTTTTTGCATAATCGAATAAAAATATATCTGCCTTGCTGGAAATTGCAGATGTCTTGGAACTGCTTAATTCAGTTCTAATCCGTTCAGTTGAAAATTCCGCAATTATTTGATTAAATACTATTTTGGGCTCTGTAAGCTTTGTAAAAGTTCTAAAAGATAAATTTGCGGAAGTATCGTTTATTTGGTAAAGGGAAATTCTAAAGACCTGTAAAATATCCTTGGAAATAAAACTTTCCGAAATCTTAATTAATTTATTCTCATTTAAATTAATGACAGATTCGTTTAGATAACCATTCAGAGATTTATCAAGTAGATAGATATTCAGAGCAGTGTCATAAATTGCAAACCGGTTAAATATGGGATTTGGATAATTTATTAAAACAATAAAAAACTTCTTATTTGCCTTTGCACTTAAACTATCTATTACTAATGTGATATAATCATTATTAATGGGGATGTTTAAATCAATAAAATTACTTAATTCTTTGTTGGCTCCTGTATCTCCGCTTACTGCTCTCACAACTAAGTCCCTCAAACTGCGGGAATTGCATGAACGTAAATCAGTTTTCGGCTTGTTAAATAAACTGCAGCTGCCGAGAACAAGTGTCAAGATTATTAATGTTGTTGTTTTTTTTATCATAAATAACATATTATAGTTAACAGTAATCATCTTTTATAAGGTAACTTAAATAACACTTTTTTTAACTTACATGCAACATAAGACTGCTTTCGGCAAAAAGACATCCAATTCTTTATTAAAAAATATTAAAACACAGAAGTATGTATAATTTTACTATCAATTATATCTTTTTAATCCATTCGATTGTAAAAATTAATAATATTTATCGAATTTTCTTAGCTCAATAATACATAAATCGACTTATTTTGAAGTTATTTGTATATTAAAAACTTCTCTGGAATGTGACCAATGGATTATCATGATCCCTTTATTAGGAAGAATTACCGATCGTACAAATTTTGTACTTTCAAAATGATATAAAATTCCCTTATAAAAGTAGTAAAATTTTTGTTTACCTTAATCTGGTTCACTTCGGACTATGTCTTCCTTATCGGCAGGAGGGGTGACAATTGATGAAGTCGAAAAATGTTTTATAATGATGTCTGCTTTTTTCTTTCCCACTAATTTTTCAAGCTGTCCTAAATTTGATTCCTTAATTGCATAAACACTACCGAGTTCTTTAAGCAAAATTTCAGCTGTAGAATAGCCAACGCCTTTTATAGTCGTTAATTCGGTTTGGATTGTTCTTTTGCTTCTTCTGTCCCTGTGAAATGTAATTGCGAAACGGTGTGCTTCATCTCTAACCTGCTGAAGGAGCTTTAGACCTGACGATGTTTTTGGGACAGACGCAGGGTCGGATTTACCGGGGAAGAAAACTTCTTCAAGCCTTTTCGCCAGCCCGATAATATTATACTTTTTAAAACCCAAATCGTCAAGTATTTCTACTGCGCTTGAAAGCTGTCCTTTGCCGCCGTCGACCATAATCAAATCCGGTAAAATGCCTTTTTCTTCTTTTAACTTTGAATACCTCCTTCTTATTACCTCTCGCATGCTTGAAAAATCATCCGGGCCAACTACGTCTTTTATTATAAATTTTCTATACATGCTTCTTTTTGACTTGCCGTCTTCAAACACTACCATACTTGCTACAGAATCCGTTCCCTGAAGATTGGAAATGTCAAAGCATTCAATCTTACGGGGAAGCGCTGTTAAATATAAATCACGCTGAAGGGCGGCAAGCGCATAAGGAATATGCCCTTCTTTTTTCATCCTTTGAATTTGAATTTCTTTCAATTGGAATATTGCATTTTCTTTGCACATTTTAACAAGTGAGTTTAGGCTTCCTCTTTTAGGGGTAATAATTTTTACTTTAGCCTTTCGTTCAGCCTGGTCTCTTAATGCTTTCCTTGTGAGCCATCCTTCAAGGGATACCGCATCTGCAGGTATGGTTTCAAGTATTATTTCATTTGGAATATCTACAAATTCACCGTAATAAAATTTTATCGCAGCCGAGTATATATCCCCAATCTCATCCCATGCGCCAATGCTTAATTTTAATTGCTTCTTCGCAATAAGTTTTCCGTTGCGTATATTAAATATTGAACATGCCGAATCTTTCCCTTCATAGGCAATAGAAATGATATCGCGGTCCTCAAAATCATCGCTGACAACTTTCTGTTTCTCGGATATTGCCTGAAGTTGGGAAATTTTATCACGGATATCAGCAGCTTTTTCAAATTCGAGCGTTCCAACTGCTATATCCATTTTTTCTTTTAACTCCTTAATAAGATCGTCGGTTTTTCCGCGCAGCACTTTAATCACACTGTTAATGCGCTCATTATAATCCACGGATGATATTAGTCCTTCACAGGGACCTTCGCATCTTTTTATATGATATTCAAGACAGACTTTAAATTTCTTTTTTTCAATAGCATCATCATCAATATTTAGTTTGCAGCTTCTTATCATAAAAATATGATTGAGCATCCGCAATGATGATTTCATATTCTTTACATCGGTGTAAGGCCCGAAATATTTAGAGCCATCTCTTATAACGCTTCTGGTTGAAAAAATTCTTGGATAGGGTTCTTTTGTAACCCTTATAAAAGGGTAAGATTTATCGTCTTTTAAATTTACATTATAGCGCGGTTTGAATTCTTTTATTAAATTATTCTCGAGTACAAGAGCCTCAATTTCATTATCCGTAACAATCAGCTCAAGATCTTCTATCTTATTTACAAGTGCTATAGTTTTCGGGGAAGCCGCCCCGCTATGAAAATAACTTCTTACCCGGTTTTTTAAACTTACAGCTTTACCAACGTATATTACTTTCCCCTTATCGTTTTTGAATTGATAAATTCCTGGGCTGTCCGGTAAATTCTGCAATTTCGATTCTAAGGTCTGATTCATGTCTCTATTTATGCAAATACTTACCGAAAAATAACAGAAATTATCTCATGAAAAAATGTGGTGAAAGACATAAAACTTATAATTATAAAGCCGGTAAAAATCATCCGGGTAAAATCTGATCCTTGCCTATCACCACAATCCCGCTCTCTGTAACAGTGAACTTTTTTTTGTCGTTTTCAAGATCGAAACCAATTTCATAACCTTCGGGTACATTTACATTTTTGTCAATAATTGACCGTCTTATTCTTGCATGTCTGCCGATGTTGCAGTTATTCATAATTATTGAATCAGTTACATAGGCAAAACTATTTACCCTTACATTCGGTCCTAAAAGAGAGCGTTCAACTAAACCTCCTGATACTATAGAACCGTCGCATATTAAAGAATTTAAAGTACGTCCGACGCGCTCTCCTTCATGCGATACCGTCTTTGCAGGAGGAAACTGGTATTGATAAGTCCTCATAGGCCAGTTCTGATCGTAAAAATTGAATTCTGGTATTACTGAAATTAAGTCCATACTTGAGGCAAAATAGCTGTCTATTGTTCCAATGTCTTTCCAGTACGGCTTGGTTTTCTTATTCTCATCAAAGAATTTGTATGCAACTACGCTTCTGTTTGATTTTACCATGAAAGGAATAATATCATTCCCAAAATCGTGAGCTTTTATTTTTTCCGATTCCATTTCTCTGAAGATATCTTTTAATACATCTGCATTGAAAATATAAATTCCCATATTAACAAAGCAGAATCCCGGTTTATCGGGAATTTCCGGTGGTTTAGTCGGTTTTTCAATGAATGTTGTTACTTCATACTTATTATTTACGCCTACTATGCCGAAACGATTTGCCTCTTCTTTCGCAACTTCAATACAGGACATTGACAAATCGGCATTCATATCTATATGATACTGGAGCATTTTCATATAGTCCATTTTATAAATATGGTCTCCGCTCAAAATCAAAACCCAATTCACCTTTTTTTCCTGTGAAAATAAATTCATGTTTTGATAGATAGCGTTCGAAGTTCCAAGATACCAGTCGTTATTAAATTTTCTTTGCGGTGGTACTGAATATATATATTCACCAAGTTCAGGATTGAATATGCTCCATGCCTCAAGCAAATGCTGGTTAAGTGAATCTGATTTGTATTGAACAAGTACATACACTCTTCTAAGACCTGAATTTAGACAATTGGAAAGTGCAAAGTCGATAATTCTGTATTTCCCGCCGAAAGGGACTGAAGGTTTGCTTCTATGAGCCGTTAATGGATAAAGTCTTTCACCCTGCCCGCCGGCTAAAAGCATAGTCACTGTTTCGCGAAGTATTGATGAACCGGGAAAAGTCATAATCTCTCCTAAAAATTCACTTTTAATATATTTAAATATGATTTGTTTGTCAATAATAGAAATAGTTAATTTTACATTATATGTTTAACAAACTTTTTATTGAATTGCAAGTGCTTGTTTTTAAAAAATTACTAATAATTAGTAGCTTTTACTTGGCAGAAATGAATTTCCTGCGGCATTTCTGATCCGCATATCTTATCGTATGCGCTTACCTGATGAAGAAGATGTACAAAAAAATTTTCCCGTTAATAATAATCTCCGTATCTTTTCTTTGCTTAAGTTTAACAGGCTTGAATATCGGTAGTCAACCGTTTATTAAGGAAGAAAATACATCCTGCCGAAAGACTGCTGGGATATTAGAGCAGGAGCCGCCGGATGATTATGCTTCCCCTAATCAATATAAAATAAATGTGCTGCATTATTATATAAATATTGATCTTCATCCCGAAGAAAAGATGCTGAATGGTGATGTCCTGATTAGAGGTGTCTTCCTTGATAAAAATATTAATCAGATTGATTTGAATTTCTACGACAACATGAAAATATACCGGCTTCTGATCAACGGGAAAACTTCTTCTTTTACCGAAAAAGGGACAAGACTTTCGATCCCTTTATCAGGTACCCAGCCGGATACTTTTGAAGTGCGGGTATTATACGAAGGTACTCCTAAGCGTGCAGGCTTTTCATCTTTTGTCTTTGGTGAAATAAACGGAAAATCATGTATATATAATCTTAATGAGCCAAACTATGCGTCTACCTGGTTTCCATGTAATGATATTCCGTCGGATAAAGCCCTGTTGGATATGCAAATTACAAATGATTCATCCGAAGTCTCTCTATCTAATGGTAAGCTTGTTAGTATTGCTGCATCCGGTTCTAGAAGAACATATTACTGGAAAACAATTTATCCTCTCTCGACCTATCTGATATGCCTTTATTCTTCCAATTACGTTAACTTCTCGGATAAATATATTTCGCAGGATAAAGCGGATACAATGGCTATTGAGTACTATGTCTTTCCGAAACAATTGGAATATGCGAAAGTGGACTTCCGGGATTTGCCGGAAATGATTGATTTCTTCTCAAAAACTTTCGGCGAATATCCATTTATCAAAGAAAAATACGGCATAGCTGAATTTCTGTGGCAGTTTGGCGCAATGGAAACGCAAACTTTAATCGGTGTTGGTTCCAATTTTATCGGGGGGAACAATTTCTTTACTGAAATTTATTCTCATGAACTTGCGCATCATTGGTTTGGGGACGCTGTAGGCCCGGCTTCATGGAAAGATATTTGGCTGAATGAAGGATTTGCTACTTATTGCGAAGCTTTATATGCCGAGCATATCGGCGGCTCCGGAGCGCTTCGTTCAAGCATGTTGGGCAAGTTAGATGTTTTTGATGGTACTGTCTATAACCCCAAAGATTTATTCTCTCATACTGTTTATGAAAAAGGTGCATGGATACTGCACCTTCTTAGGCATGAAACCGGTGACTCTGTGTTTTTTGAAATTTTAAGGAATTATTATGAAAGTTTTAAATTTAAAAGCGCTTCTACTAAAGATTTTGAAAATGTATGCGAAAAAGTGACCGGTAAGAATCTAAGCGGTTTTTTCGATCAATGGGTTTTTATAGGCAGCGGAGTCATTAAGCTGGATTATTCATGGAAGCCGAGTAAATCAAATAATATCTATAACGTAACTTTGAATGTCAATCAGACCCAATCAGAGTATCATATTTATAATTTCCTGCTTGATGTAAAAATATTATTTAACGACCAAACAACGGTGAACAAAACTTTCAGAATAAATAAACGTCAAAATATTTTGAGCCTTGAATTAAGTAAAGAGCCTTTAGAAATCACACTCGATCCGGATAATTGGCTGCCTGCAAAAATTCAATATCTAAAAAATGGCAGTGAATAAAGATTTATGCTTATATTTTGTGTTAAATTAAATATTAATTATAATTCAAAAAATAAGCGTTAAAAATTCAGGCACTTGTGAACAATATATATCTTTTTATATCCGATATTCATCTCGGGCTTTTTTCCGGTTCTGTGGAAAAAAGTAAAGAAAGGTTACTTGTTAAATTCCTCAATTATGCGCGTAATAATTGCAGCGAACTTTTTATTGTGGGTGATTTGTTCGACTACTGGTTTGAGTATAAAAGAGTTTATCAAAAAGGATTTTTTAGAACGCTTACAGCGCTCCAGGATTTAACCGAGAACGGAATTAAGATACACTATTTTATAGGCAACCATGATTTTATGCACCTCAATTTCTTTCGTGATGAAATCGGCGCTATTATGCACGAAGAGCCTATAGATGTCTATTTAAACAATAAGAGATTTTTTATCGGGCACGGTGACGGAATGGTTAAAAATGATCTTGGTTATAATATATTAAAGAAAATTTTAAGAAATAAATTTCTACAGAAAATATATTCAATGCTGCATCCTGATCTTGGTGTAAAGCTTGCAAGCGCTACCAGTAAAACAAGCAGGGATTATACAACAAAAAAAGATTACGGTGAAGAAGACGGTTTGTTTAATGCCGCCAAAACTAAGATTGATGAAGGATTCGACTATGTTTTATTCGGGCATCTCCATAAGCGATGCTATCTTAAATATAAAAACGGCATTTATGTCAATCTTGGTTCATGGTTAGATGCGCCCTGTTACGGTATTTTAAGCGATGGTAAATTTGAAATAGTAGATTGGAATTAAAATGGCGAAGAGTAAAAATTCAACTTTTAACTTTGATAAGTATTTCCGTGATGCATATGATAAAAACAAAAAGAAATTTTCCGGTAAGGAAAACAGGAAAAAATTATATATAATAGGCGGAATAGCGTTTGTCATATTTATTGCTTCTATTATTTATATCATCAGCGGTCTCCCATCGCTGGAACAACTTGAAAATCCCAGGCCCCAGTTAGCAAGTAAAGTATTCGGAATAAATGGCGAGCTTATAGGGACAATATCAATTCAGAATAGAATTGATACTAATATCGACAGCCTTCCTTCTTATATGTCCTCTGCATTAATCTCTACGGAAGATAGAAAGTTTTATTCGCACTGGGGCGTTGATGTAGTCCGAATTATCAAAGCAATGATAAAAAATCTTTTCCTATTCAAGCATGAAGGCGCAAGTACAATTACCCAGCAGCTTGCCAACAATCTTTATCATTTGAAAGTGCACGATGAAAATTCTTTCCAAACCGTAATTAGAAAAGTAAGAGAATGGATTACCGCTGTTCAGATTGAAAGAACTTTTACTAAAAAAGAAATCTTACAGTTATATCTTAATGTATCGTATTTTGGAAGAAGCGCTTACGGCGTTGAATCCGCTGCGCGGGTTTATTTTAATAAAAAGGGTAAGGATTTAACACTGCCGGAGTGTGCGCTCTTTGTCGCTCTGCTTAAATCGCCTGAGTATTATGATCCCGTGCATCATTATGATCATGCTATCCGGAGAAGAAATCAGGTAATGTACAATCTGGTTGAAAATAATATGCTTTCCGAAACAGATTACGACAGATTAAAAGACGATCCGATTGATCTTGGTGCGGATAGAAATATCGGGAACAGATCCGATGCTCCTTATTTTATTGAATACATACGCCAGCAAATGGTTGCTATGTCTGAAAAATACGGTTATGATCTTTACCGTGACGGTTTAAACATCTATACTTCCCTTGATTTAAGAATGCAGCAAATCGCAAATAAAGCCGCCGCAGACCATTTGAAAGAATACCAGGCTTTATTCAGCAAATTCTGGAATTGGAAAAAACACCAGGACCTAGTGCCGGCTCTTATTGACCGCGCTATAAAGGATAGCCGCCGGTATATTTTGGCAAAAACTATCGCAGAAAAAGCACAAATTTATAATCAGTTAAAGTACAACCTGACTTTTTTAGATTCCGTAGAGCAAGCTGCTACAACAATTCAGGTCGGCTTTGTAGCTATTGATCCGACTAACGGTCAGATAAGAGTGATGGTTGGCGGTGAGAATCAGGATTTCGGAAGGGGATTAAACCATGCGACCGGTATTAGGAGGCAGCCCGGCTCAGGATTTAAACCTTTTTCTTATACTGTTGCTATTGATAACGGGTACTATCCTGCATATACGCTTCTTAATCAAAAGTTTAATTATAACGGATGGTCGCCTGATAATTTTGAGAATGACTACGGCGGTTATATGACTCTTAGACAAGCCCTTGCTCATTCAATTAACGTTATTGCGGGCAGACTGACAATAAGTAATATGGCGCCTCCATGGCAGGTTGCTAAATATGCACACAGGATGGGAATTCAATCGCCGCTGGAAGCTTATCCTTCAATTGCGCTTGGTACTTCTGAAGTATCACCGCTTGAATTGACGTCGGCTTATGGTACGTTTGCAGATAATGGCGTGCATGTTGACCCTGTTGCAATTTTAAGGATTGAGGATAGGAACGGGATATTAGTTGATAAATTTGTACCGGAATATCAACAGGCAATTTCACCCCAGACCGCTTCCATAATTACTAATATGCTGCAGGATGTAGTCAATTATGGAACAGGTGCGGGTGCAAGAAAGTATTTTCAATATCCGTGCGCAGGTAAAACCGGTACAACGCAGGCTTTTTCCGATGCCTGGTTTATAGGATATACACCTATATTAGTTGCCGGAGTTTGGGTAGGATTTGACGACCACAGGATTAAGTTTACAAGCGCTTATGGTCAGGGTGCACGCGCTGCTATGCCTATATGGGCTATGTTCATGGAAGGTGCTTATAAGCAGTTAAATCTTCCTGTAAAATATTTTACACTGGCTCCCGGTATAGATACTGTTCCATTCTGCAAAACCACTATGGATTTAGGCGATACCAAAATGGCTACAAGTAACTGTCCTTCCGTTGTTATGGATATAATAAACTCAAATAATCCGCCGCCCAAATGCGAGATACATGCAAAAAGCGGTAGCAGTAAAATAAAGAAAGAAGATAAAGGCGGAGACTCCGGATGGTAATAAAGTGATTAGATAACCCAAGTTTAGCAAACTGTACTTAAAATCGGAAGCTTGCTAAAATGTAGGTCGACCTTGACTACCGACAGGCACGTTGTCTAGTTGGCCCTTATCAGAACTCAATATTGACTAAAATTAAAATATTAATTCTTCCGGGGCATTTAAAAATTACTTTTTAGTAAGCCTCAATATAAAATTAGAAAACATATTTGGCTTCAGCCAAAAGCAGCGGAGTTTTGTGGCTAAAGCCAAAATTATTTATCCTTTTACTATTCGTTGGGTTGTTCCAAAGGAATGGCAATGCCTAAAGCCGGGGTTATTTAATAATATTTTAATTCTTATATGACTTTGTTTAAATAAAAATGTAAAATGTTTGTAGAATATCTTTTTATTTAGTCGTAAATTTACACTCAATTTTTTCTCTTCTGGAGGAAATATTTAGTGCATTAGAAAAGGTTTTCAAGCGTTTGTAAGTTCAGGGGTTTTGTTCAAAAATAAAATTTTTGCCCGGATGGTGGAATTGGTAGACACGCTAGGTTCAGGGTCTAGTGAGAGCAATCTCATAGGGGTTCGAGTCCCCTTTCGGGCACCATTTAATAAACCATCTCTATGATTTCATACTGTACATTCGGCAAAACTCATTCCAAAGGGTTTTTACTCTCCCATAGAATCCCATAGGCATCGACTAAAAGAAATCAATTATTGACTCATTATTCTCAGCGGTCGCCCGCGTTCAGTGGGAGCCGAATTGTCCTGCCTGTTGCCGCCGACCGGTGCGCCGCTTCCAGAATTTCGCTCACAATCAGATTGTTCTCAATTGATGATAATCCTGAAGAACACAACTGACCATGGACAACCGAAATAAGGTAAGATAGAGGATCATCATCAGGGGAATCCAATGGCGCCGAGGGCATCTCTTTTTCAGGTTCGTCTCCAAACCGGAAGCGCACGATATCTCTCCCGACAGAACTGACAGATGCGGTCGCACCGTAGATTTCAAGATCCTTCCTTCCCGCTGGCCAGTTCCATGAAGCCTGGATGATCCCCTGTGCATGGGCGTATGTGAGAATTATAGTAGCTTCATCATCTACACGAGGATAGACCTTCGGCTTAAGATGTTGCGTTATTGCCGTGACTGTAAGGGGCATTTGGTTGTCCATCAGATATGTGAACAGGTTCGCCCCATAGCACCCGAAATCCATCAATGCCCCTCCACCATCGAGTACAGGATCGGTAAGCCAGGAAAGAAATTCGGAGCCAACGCCGATTTCTTTTGGCCCCCGGTGCCCGTCATGGGCAATCATCTTCCGGATTTCTCCTATTCCGTTCTGATGTATAATTCGGTAAATGTCCTTTGTATTCCGGTACCACGTTGTTTCATAGTTCACAAGTACGTTAACTTTATTCTCCTTTGCCGACTTTGCGATAGCCTGTGCGTCTTTAAGACTCACTGCCAGCGGCTTCTCCATCATCACTACATGCACTCCTTGCCTGCTGCATAGTTCCACCACGGACCGGTGATCAAACGTAGTGGTGAAGACAACCACCGCCTCCGGTCTCTGCTTTTCCAGCATCTTCTCTAATGATCCAAATATCACGCCTTCTTCAATATGATAACGTCTCCGGTATTCGCCCGCCACTGCAGTGTCAGCCTCTGAGATGCCAACTACCTTTATATCATTCCGGTGCAATACGGCATCCATGAAGCCAGCCACGTGACCATGAACCAACCCCGCAACACACACCCGTAGCGGGGAAGTTTTTGCTGCACTATCACTTTGGGCATACAATGAATTCGTGCTTATGAATTGGCAAAACAACACCAATAGAAACCGTATAATGTTTTTCATCTGTTTCTCCTTTCTTGAAAGAGCAATTTCATCATACCGAACTGGGCTAATCTCCCAATGTTCATAGTAAAAACCTTATCCGTCATAAAAATAACCATTATGAACTGAAATCGCTATTTTTTCAACTTGCAAATAAAATGTTAAGACGCATTATGCTCAAATCTTTTCTCAAGAGTAATTCTGAATTTATAAATAGGCTCACTCTTGACCTCATATATATTATTTGTCGGGTGGAATTAATGATAAATTCAACCATTAAATTCTATGATATAAGTAGCGCTGTCAGATCTGCGCCTGTAGAAACTTAGCACGTCTTTGGATTAACCAATTCAATTAGAATTTATATCTTTCCAATTAAGATTTAATAATTTGAAGGTTTAAGATTCATTGCCTATGAATTGACTTTTAACATAACATTGACATATTAGTGGGTAAAAATAAAAATTCATAAAATCTCGAAAAAATCTGAACGGCATTTAGAGCAAATTCTATTTTGCCGCCAATTCGGATACAAACGGAATATCCGAAAGCTCAATTTTGGGAAATTTTTCTTTGAAGTAATTTAAAGACCATTCGCTGGTAAAGAGAATAACGGATTCTTCAGAGGAATCAATTGCGATAGCTGCACCGGCAGGCAAAACTATATTATCTATACTGTCTGAATTCACTTCCGGCGAAATCCATCTGAGCGCTTTCCAATTTGTCTGTTCCAACCTTGATTCTGCACCGTACTCATTTTCGAGCCTGTACTGGACAACTTCAAATTGTAATGGTCCTACTGCGCCAAGCAGAGGCACTTTATGACCTGAATTTTTTAAATAGTAAGCCTGTATTACACCTTCCTGTAATAGCTGTCCTAATCCGTCCCTGAATTTTTTATAATTTGATGGATTTGGATTATGCATAAATACAAAATTTTCGGGAGCAAATTTTGGAATTTCTTTATATACGATTGACGGGTCTTCCGTGATTGTATCACCGATTCCAAAATTAGAATTGCCGACGAACCCGATAATATCACCCGGAAATGCTTCATCTACAGTTTCTCTTTCCTGTCCGAATAATTTTTGTGAGTTTGAAAGTCTTATTTTCTTACCGCTGTTCACATGAATAGCTTGCATGTCGCGCGTAAATGTACCCGAACAAACCCTTAAGAATGCGATACGGTCGCGGTGTTTGGGATCCATGTTTGCCTGAATTTTGAAAATGAAGCCTGAAAAAACGTCATCTTCGGGTCTGATAATTCCTTTTACACTATTCCTTGGCGCAGGAGGAACTGCATAACTTAAAAAGCCGTCAAGCAAAAGCTGTACGCCGAAGTTATTCATTGCACTGCCGAAGAATACCGGCGTTAACCCTCCTTCTAAAACTTCATTGGAATTAAATTGTTCTCCGGCAGTATCAAGCATTTCAATTTCTTCTAGGAGCTTGTTATAATTATTTTCGCTCAATTTCTCTTTTACGATGGGATCGGATAAATCATGGATGGATACCGGGGCTATGAACTGTCCGCCTGTGGTTTTTTCAAACAAATGAATTTCTTTTGAAATACGGTCATATACGCCTTTGAAATCTATTCCTGTCCCGAGGGGATAGTTCATCGGAAATGCGCCTAATCCCAGCACGTGTTCAATCTCATCTATAATTGCGAGAGGTTCCAGCGTAGGGCGGTCAAGCTTATTTATGAATGTAAAAATGGGGATTGCTCTTTTACTGCAAACTTCAAAAAGCTTTTTAGTCTGCGCTTCAATTCCTTTTGCCGCATCAATAACCATCACAACAGCATCAACGGCAGTTAAAACACGGTAAGTATCTTCGGAGAAATCTTCATGCCCGGGAGTATCAAGGAGGTTTATTTTAAAGCCTTTATAATCGAACTGAAGTAATGTTGAACTTATTGATATCCCTCTTTTCCTTTCAAGTTCCATCCAATCGGATGTTGATGATCTCTGGTTCTTTCTCGCAGTTACGGACCCCGCAAGCTGAACAGCGCCGCCGTAAAGAAGAAATTTTTCAGTTAAGGTTGTTTTACCGGCGTCGGGATGTGATATAATGGCAAATGTGCGCCTTCTGTTTATTTCTTTTAAATTACTCATAATATGTTTATTTCTTTTAGTAAAAAATTTTTAATAATGAATCAGATAAAAAAGGATGAAAAAAATGGGGAGCATCACTAATAGAAGAAATCTGAGATTAGGGAGAAGAATCTACCGTTTAACAATTTATTATATATTTCTGTCAATTTTATAAAAATATCGTTATAAAGAATTATTTTAATATTACAAAATTAACTATTTTATCTTTATTGAACAAAATAATGGACATAGAATCTGCATATACTGAAGCCATGGAATTCACAAAAAATCATTACGAAAACTTTCCGGTAATATCCTTTCTCATTCCTAAAAGAATAAGAAAAGATGTAGCTATTATATACTGGTTTGCGCGTACGGCGGATGATATTGCCGACGAAGGCGCCCGCACTCGGGAAGACAGGGTAAATATGCTTAATGAGTTTGAGGAGAGGTTTACGGATTTGATTAACGGGAATTATTCAAATCCGTTTGAATTAGCATTGTTCAATACAATAGAAAATAAAAATCTTTCTGCAGAACATTTTTATAATCTGCTTAAAGCATTCAGGCAGGATATAACTAAAAATAAATTTAGTGATTTTCCCGATCTGCTTGCTTATTGTAACATTTCCGCCAATCCCGTCGGAAGATTGATGCTTGAGCTGAGTAATATTAGAGAATCTGATGCATTTGCCTGTTCCGATAAAATATGTACTGCGCTTCAGTTGACCAATTTTTGGCAGGATGCTGCAATCGACTTCAAAAAGGGGAGAATTTACTTCCCGCAGGATGAACTGGAAAGATTTAATGTCACTGAAAAAATATTTGAGTTAAATGAAAATAATCTTAATTTAAAGGCGCTTTTAAAGCATAATATAGATAGAACACGTCGGTTATTTAGTGAAGGACAGAGACTGACTGAGTTTTTGACCGGCCGGCTGAAATATGAAATAAAATGGACTGTTTTGGGAGGACAAGAAATTTTGAGGAAGATAGAAGCCGGTAATTACAATGTTTTTCAGAATCGTCCGGTATTGAATAAAAAGGATTTTTTAATTTTACTTTTGAAATCTTTTTTCTAATGATGGCTGAAACAGCAAAAGATATTGCCAAAACAAGTAGGAGCAGCTTCTATTATGCTTTCAATCTGCTTCCCAACGCAAAGCGCGATGCTATGAATATTGTATATGCTTTCTGCAGGCAAACCGATGATATTGTAGATCAGGAAAATCTTCCCGATGATATAAAATATGAAAAACTTTTCAAGTGGACTAAGGAACTGCAGAAGGCTTTAAACGGGCATTCCGAATACCCTTTGCTTAACAAACTTGGTAAGACTATCTCACAGTTCAATATGCCGCTTGACCCTTTTTTTGAATTGTTAAGAGGAATGGAGATGGACCTTCAAAAGAAAAGATACTTAACTTTTGAAGATTTGAAACTATATTGTTACAGGGTCGCATCTACGGTTGGTTTAATGTGCATCGAAATATTCGGTTACAAGCACAAATCGACAAAAGATTTCGCTGTTAATTTAGGCATTGCTCTCCAGTTGACGAATATCTTACGCGATATAAAAAAAGATTCACAAAGCGGCAGGATCTATTTACCCCAGCAGGAACTTGCCCGGTTTAATTATTCCGAAAAAGATATAATTAGTAATACTTATAATCAGAATTTCAAAGAACTGATGCGCTATCAGGTGGAACGCGCTGAAAATTATTTTATCAGCGCTACAAAGGATTTGAATATTGAGGATAAATACTCAATGTTTGCGGCAAGAGCAATGCAGCATATCTATCATAAAATCCTTGAGAAAATTATCAATGCCGATTATGATATTTATAATAGAAATATAAAAGTTAATAAACTTGAAAAAGCCGGTATCTCAATTGGTGTTTGGGCTAAATACAGCTTAGTTTATTGATGAAAAGGTGCATCGTTATCGGATGCGGACTTGCAGGGCTTACATCCGCAGCATATCTCACCCAAAATGGTTTTCATGTAGAAATCTTAGAGGCATCTCCTAAAGCAGGCGGAAGAGCTTATTCATTAAAAGACAATGAAACTGGCTCTGTTATTGACAACGGGCAGCATATTATTATGGGCTGTTATAAAGAAACGTTAAAGCTCTTTAAACTTATAGGCGCTGAAGAAAATTTAATCCGCCAAAACAGAATAAATGTAAATTTTATAAAAGAAAATTTCATCCTTGTTCCATTGCAGGCTTCTTTGCTTCTCTACCCGTTTAATCTGTTATCTGCGTTATTAAATTATAAAGCAATTGCATTTAGAGATAGAATATTGCTTCTGAAATTTTTCCTGAAGCTTCCTTTTATTTCTAAAAAAAGCATTAAGGATTTCTCCGTTTATGATTGGCTCATTAAAGAAAATCAAAATGAATATTTAAGAAAAGCATTTTGGGAAATTATTGTTGCCGGCGCTCTTAATACAAATATTAAGAAAGCTTCAGCGGTAACTTTTTTAATTGTTTTAAAAGAGATTTTTTTAAGAGGGACTAAAGCCGCAACAATTATCCTTCCTAAACTCGGCTTGAGCAATACATATTGTGAAAACGCTTCAATGTTTATTGAAAAACGTAATGGGAGGATATATTTTCTTGAACGGGTAACTGAATTAATAACTTCGGATGGCAGGATTGCTGAAATTTGTACTACCAAAAGAAAAATAACTGATTTCGATTTTGTTATTTCTGCCGTGCCGTTATACGCTTTGAAAAAAATATTACCGGTAATGGAAACGGAAACTCAACTTGAACTAAGTTATTCTTCAATTCTCTCAATCCATATATGGCTGAAAAATAATAAGCTTACCGGAGGTTTTTACGGATTAATTAACTCCCCGGTTCATTGGATATTCAATCATCATGATCATTTAACGTTGGTAATAAGCGATGCTGACGGATTAATTGATAAATCCAAAGAAGAAATTTTTGAAATGTCTGCAGTTGAATTGAATAAATATATTAAAGTTGGAAAGGATCAAATTATCTCTTACAAAATAATAAAGGAAAGACGGGCTACATTTGTGCCCACTAATTCTATATTAAACAGCCGGCCGAAGCAAACTACAAATTTAAATAATTTTTTCCTCGCAGGGGATTGGGTGGATACAGGTCTGCCTTCTACTATAGAAAGCGCCGTCAAAAGCGGAAAAGTTGCAGCAGAACTTATTATTAATAAATTATCTTAATTAAGAAATTAAAAGACTTAACTGATTAAATAATTAACAATAGCAAGCGTATCCTAATTTGAGACATTTCTAATAATCTATCCGTTTTAACAACAATAATTAACAATTTAATCAGCAATTCGATTAATTCCCTGTAAATAATGTAATCTAAATCAATATTTCAATTGACAGTGATGTAATATGTAGTTAATTTCTACAAAAGAAAAATATATACTAAATTAATAAACCGATTTTTATTTGAAAGAAGATCATTAGGCTATTATTCAATTTAGTATTATTTAAACTTATTAACTCATGTTATGTAAATATTTTATAATTAAATGACCACGATTTATCACAAAGTGATGGCTTAGACAAAAGTTGCTGTTATAAATCCATTTATTTCGAATAAGAGTACTTATTTAAATTGCAGTACAGATAAAATAATTAAACAAATCCCGAAGAAATGAAAATATTATAACACAATAACTTGGGGTTATTAAAAAAAATTTTAATAGCTGCACAACATAATTTATTAATGATAAATACATTAAACAATAAATAAATAAAATTAAATAGCGGGGTTCAAAATGAATGATAATTTGACACTTGTAGACACTGCAAAACTACTGCTTCAGGATAAGGAATATGATTTCCCTATTGTTATCGGTACTGAAGGTGAAGTGGGAATTGATATTACTCAATTAAGAAATAAGACCGGCGCCATCACATTGGATAACGGCTACGGTAATACAGGGGCATGCAATAGCGCTGTAACTTTTATTGATGGCGAAAAAGGAATCCTTCAATACAGAGGCTACCCTATAGAAGAGCTGGCAGAAAAATCTAATTTCATTGAGGTTTGCTATTTATTAATTTACGGACAGTTGCCAAATAAAGCCGAACTTGAAAAATTTCAATTCGGTTTAACTCATCACAGTATGATCCATGAGGGTATGAAAAAATTTTACGAAGGTTTCCCGCCGACTGCTCACCCAATGGGTATTTTATCTTCTATGGTTAGTTCATTATCTGCATTTTATCCCGAAGCGGATTATAATGCGGATATTGAATTAAATATTGTGCGAATGCTTGCAAAGCTTAAAACTATTGCTGCGTTCGCATTTAAGAAATCAATCGGTCAACCATATATATACCCGAAAAATAATTTAAGCTATAGTGCAGATATTCTTCACATGATGTTCGCTGTGCCGTCGGAGGAACTTGAAATTCCAAAGGTTTTTGAGGATGCCCTGGATAAACTTTTAATTCTTCACGCCGACCATGAACAAAATTGCAGTACTTCCACTGTAAGGATGGTTGGGAGCAGTGAAGCAAATCTGTTCGCTTCAATTTCTGCCGGAATAAACGCTTTATGGGGACCTCTGCATGGCGGGGCTAACCAGGAAGTTATTATGATGCTTGAAAAGATTCAAGCAGACGGAGGCAATTATAAAAAGTATATTGAAATGGCAAAGAATAAAGATTCAAAATTTAAACTTATGGGATTCGGGCATAGGGTGTATAAAAATTTTGACCCCAGAGCTAAAATTTTAGAGACTGCCGCAGACAGGGTTCTTAATCAGCTTGGTATTAAGGATCCTTTACTTGATATTGCGAAAAACCTTGAAGAAATTGCTCTGAAAGACCCTTTCTTTATAGAACGAAAATTATACCCTAACGTGGATTTCTACAGCGGAATAATTTACAAGGCTATAGGTATTCCAACTAACATGTTTACTGTTATGTTTGCCTTGGGGCGCTTGCCGGGATGGATTGCTCATTGGAAAGAAATGAGAAATACTTCGGGTTCTAAGATTAATCGCCCAAGGCAAATATATATGGGCGAAACAAAACGTCCGTATTTAACAATGGGTGAAAGATAAAATAGTATTTAATTGCTATTGCGGGTTATATTTAGATAAGATTATCCCGGGTCAAAACTTTTCACAATATTTTAAGAAATTAAGCAAAAGTTAAGTAAATTTAACCTGTAAATTATTATATTCCCTTAAAAGTATAATTTTTTGTTATTATACCGTTTTTTAAGTGAATAAAATTTTACCTTATTTAATTTAATCTTTAGTTATAAATTTGACTATGGCTTTAAGGTATTATATTTTTTAAAACATAAAATAAGCTCATGTCACCCAAAATTTTATATTTAAATAGCCGTAACCTTGGCATTGCTGAAAATTGTGGTTATGGTTCGATTTATTTTGCAAAACACGAATAATTAGCTGATTTTTTTATAAAAATTAAGGAGGAAATATATAGGCAGCTTTTTACAATAGTTTATATTTATAAAATTCGCAATAAGGTATCCTTATTAATCAGAAAACAATAAAAGTGCTTCCTGAGATTGCACGCTTTTTTCTAATCGCGATAATTTTATTCTATGCGTCAATAAATTTAGGCTTCCTTTTTCCTTATCAATCACAGGTTAATCAGGCTATTTGGGTGGACGTTTTTTACAAGATGTCGGAACACCAAAATTTATTAGAACAACAAAAACTTTTCGAACAAAAAAAAATAGATGATATTCAGAATAATGTTGCTCAAAGTAGTGTTGAAGGGGTTAATCAATTAACTATCCCGATTGATATTCCGGCAGATTCAGCTAATAAAGCTAGTGTCATAGAGGTAAATACAAATTTACTACAGGACACTAGCAGCATTAAAGATTCATTAATGATAAAAAAAATTATGAATCTTCAGGTTGTTCAGCCAAATGCTAAATTAAAATTCATTTCGGATTCCACAAAGAATAAAAAGAATATTTCGCGAATAAACTCTGCACTCCGAAAAGATACAACCCGGTTTAAAGATACTTCAGCCGTAGGAAAAGATACTATAAAAATAGACTCTATGGCAATCGATTCTACGGCAAGATTAAAATATTTTAAATATAGTAGGGTAGACGCACCCAATGTTCAATTAAAACTACAGGATAATTCCGGCTTTTATGCCGTACCTTCCGAGACGGTTGCAAAAAGGGTTGTTGCAATTGATTCCACCGGGGAATATGTAGAAATAAAAGACGTAGTGGGATTGGAAGATAGGAAAATCCTGCTTCGAATGCCTCTTGAAGACTATATAAACCTTCAGGTTGCTCTTAATGAGATAAATATTTGGGATGATACTTTTAACAGCCTGTATGCGTATAAAGGTTCTAAAAAAGAACTTGGGGAATTAATTAAAGACATTACAAGTTTTGAAATACCTCTTCCCAGCACAGGAGTGCTAAGTATTTTTGGTAAACCTATTATTAAACTCACTATTGGCGGTGCAGTTGATATTCACGCCGCTTGGGATAATACCTCAACTCAGGGTGTTACCACATCTGCATTGGGCAATACTCAAAATACACCAAACTTCCAGCAGCAGGTTCAGATAAACGTGAATGGCAGCATAGGCGATAAATTAAGTATAAGCGCAGACTGGAACACCGAGCGTACTTTTGAATATCAAAATATGTTGCATATTAAATATACCGGGTACGAAGATGAAATTATCCAAAGTATTGAAGCGGGCAACGTTGCTATGCAGGCATCTCCGCTTGTAGGCGGAAGCGATGCCCTTTTCGGTATCAAGGCAGAGTTTAAGCTTGGTCCTTTAGCTTTAACTACTCTTGCCAGCCAACAAAAAGGACAAATGAAAACAATTGCGGTTAACAACGGTACACAGTCTTCAACTTTTGCAATTCGTGCTTACAATTATGCATTGAATAATTTCTTTGTCGATACTTTATATGCAAGTGAAGTTTCGAACATTTTTTATAACTTTTATGGACTTGCTGTTCCAACAGTTAATTATACTCACAAGATAATTCAAATACAGGTTTGGAAAACTGTAAGTACTGTCACTTATAATTTAGCTAAAGAAAGAATAGCTAATGCCTGGATAAATCTATCTCCTCTTGATGCAAATACTCCAATGTATTCAGATAGTTCTTTAAGTTCAGCTAATATTAACCCTGTGCCAGGAAGCAGCGTTACAGGCAGGTTTGTTCTTTTAACTGAAGGTACGGATTATATAATGCATTATGAAACCGGATATATTACTTTTCTTACTACAGTAAATGATAATGATGGGATTGCAGTTGCTTATAGTGACTCAAGTGGTTTGCGCCATTATGGCGAGTTCATCAATACTGCATCCGCAGATACCTCAACAAGAATTGTACTGAAATTGGTAAAAGCGCCTAACCTTAAACCTCAGTTTACACAAGCTTGGAAACTGATGTTAAAGAATATTTATTCCTTGCAAGCTACAAATATTCAACAGTCTGGATTTACTTTACAGATAAAATATGAAATACCCGGACAGAATCCCGTTGCTACATACCCTGAAGGCAATGCTCAGGTCCAATTATTACATGCTTTCGGGTTTGATAATTTCGATGCTGCCGGAAATCCTAATCCGGATAATGTATTCGACTGGCGTCCACAAATAACAATTTTACCGGCTGCAGGAGAAATTATTTTCCCAAGACTCAAACCATTCAGCAACCAAAATGTTGTTCTGGAGGGGTTAGATACATCAGTAGCTTTTCAATCGTTATATGATACGTCATATACTTTTGCATCGCAAGATCAGATTCATGATAAATGGGCTATTTCCGGTACATACTCCGGTGATGCTACAAACATTTATCAGCTCGGCTTTAACGTAGTAGAAAATTCAGTCAAGGTTTCACTTAATGGAAAACTATTGATTGCAGGTACTGACTATTCAATCGATTATAATACTGGGCAGTTAACTATCCTAAATAGTAACGCTTTAATTCCTGGTGCAGGTTTAAGTATTACTTTTGAGCAGAATGATCTGTTTACTCTTGCATCTAAAACTATGCTCGGTGCAAGGGGTATTGTAAATATCTCGGATAAAACTAAACTCGGCTTTTCTATTTTAAATCTTAATGAACAGTCATTAAATGATAAAGTTAGAATAGGTGAGGAGCCGTTAAGTAATACGATGATGGGAGTAGATTTCAACACTGCCGCCGATCTTCCTTTTTTGACGAATGCTCTGGATAAAGTAATTTCAACCAAACAGGAGTCGTCTTTTTCACTTGCCGGTGAATTTGCACATATGGCTCCCGATCCGAATACAATAAAGAGCACAATTACTGATGATGGTGGGCAGAGCGTTGCTTACATTGATGATTTTGAAGGCTCTAAAAAATTAATTCCTATAGGGGTTGGATATTCCGGCTGGAAGGATTTAAGCGCACCCGATTCTCTTGCTATACGTAGCGGATATAATACTTCCCAGTATCTAGATAATCCTAATCAGAATTATTATCAAAATCTCATGAGCTATAAGGCAAAGAGCTGGTGGTTTTCCGTCACTCCTTCCAATGTTAAAATAAGTGATATTTGGGGTAACAAAAAACAGGCTGCCGAACAGGATCAGCAGGAATCTGTTATGGATTTTTGCTTTTTACCGGATACGCCCGGAACTGATAACATGAATCCGAAAAACATGAATCCGAATAGTCCGGATTTGAAAAAAAACTGGGGAGGGATGATGAAAGTCCTTTCCAGTACTGCTAATGATCTTCAGGCGCAGAATATGCAGTATATTGAATTTTGGATGCAGACCGATCAAACTACTCCCAAGGATGCAAAGCTTTATATCGATTTGGGAAGAATAAGTGAAGATACTTTTGGGGATAAAGTTCTTCGCACGGAAGATGTAAATCATAACGGTGTACTTGATCCAGCATATGATGTTGGTATTGACGGGATGACTGATGCGCAGGAAATTGATTCTGCAAAGGGAATGAATTATTATTCACAAAACAAAGCTGACCCGGATAATGATGACTTTAACCTTTCAAGTCCTAACCCAAATGATATATATAGTTATTTTAATGTAAATGGTACGGAAGGCAATGGAGTCAACACGGATATTGGCAGAGTTCCGGATACCGAGGATTTAGATCATAACGGTAATCTGGATCTTGTTAATAGCTACTTCCGCTATCAGGTCCCGCTGGATTCGGTTGTGGCGCAGAATTTAAATTTAATTGCCGGTGGTGGCAATACAAATGAAGGCTGGCATTTATACAGGATTCCATTACAAAAATATATCGATTCAATAGGCGCACCCTCTTTATCCGATGTTGAATATATCCGTGTCTTTGCTACAGGGGTGAATAAATTAGTGCATGTAAGGTTCGCGGAGTTTAACCTTGTTGGTAACACATGGCAGCAGGTTATTCCTTATGATACTGTAATGGCCGTATCTGTTATCAATTTAGAAGATAATCCTAATTATTACAGCCCTCCCGGCCTTGCCAGGGAACTAGACCGTACCGTGACTACTGCAACTGTTTACAAAAATGAGCAGTCGATGGACTTAATTGTTAATGGTCTTAAACCCGGTGTTAAGCGTGAAGCAGTTGATTATCTTCCACGCCCACTTGATGTTTTTAATTATACTGCTATGAAAATATTTTTTCATGGAGACCAAACGCCGGGTACAAACATAGCTGGTATTGGCGGGATGAGTACCGCTGAAGTGTATCTTAGGTTTGGTACCGATACAAATAATTTTTATGAGTACCGTCAGCCTGTTCAGCAAGACTGGAATGATGTTACTATTCCTTTTAAGGAGATTACCGCAATAAAAGAAGCCCTTGCTTCAAGAAACGATACCACTGTGTATTATGTACTGGTAAACGGTTATAATGATCGTTTTTATGGAATAAAAGGAAGCCCTTCATTAACTTCTGTTAAATTTTTAACAGTAGGAATTAGAAATAAAACCGGAATCAGAACTTTAAAAGGAGAAGTCTGGGTTAATGAATTAAGGGTAATTGGCGCTGATAACCATTCGGGCAATGCATACACTTTAGCTACATCAATAAAGTTTGCCGATTTACTGAGCCTTAATTTTAATATGAGCCACCAGGATGCATGGTTTCACAGCCTTTCAGAACAGTTTGGTTCAAGGAACGATACTAGAAGTTGGAGCTTGGGGGCTAACCTTGATATATTAAAGCTTATTCCCTTTAATATGCCAGGTAGCAGTTTGAGTCTAAGTTATTCGCATACGGAAAATTTACTAATGCCCCTGTATTTGCCAGGAACCGATATTGCAATTGACGAAGTTGTTTCTCAAGCAAACTCTGATACTTCTAAAAATACCAAGCATCAAACAGCGGCACAGATTATTTCAAGCGCTCAGACAATGAGCACTTCGGATTCCTGGTCGCTCGGTAACATTGCAATTAAAATACCTACTTCTTTATGGTATATTAAGGATACTTTTAATGCACTTTCCTTTTCGTTTAATTATAACAAAACATTTTCAAGGAACCCAACTGTATTATCAAGTACTTCATGGATGTGGAATGCAGGTATGAATTACTCGGTAAATCTAAGCCAGGATAATTACTTTATACCTGCAAAAATTCCGTTCTTTGGTTCTATCCTTGGTTTTTTGACTGATTACCGTGATCTTAAAATTTATTATGCACCTCAAAATTTTGCGTTTAATTTTTCAGCTAGAAGAAATAGGGAATATAACACTAGCCGTGGTACAACCAATAATGGAGATCCCGGTTCAGATACTGCCAGTACTGAAGGTTCCACTATTTTCTCGCATGATTTTACTACGGCAAGGGGATTTAATTTTTCCTGGAAATTTACGGACGGAGGATTAATTAATATATCAACGGATTATAGTGCAAGCTTTAATTCTTCTTTAGCTTATCTTGAAACTGATGCCGATAATAATCTTCTGCCTGAAAGAGAAATATGGCGGGAAATTTTTTCAGGGCCGATTTTCGGGAAGGACTATTCATTTCAACAAAATTTTAATTTGAGAACTTCTCCCAGGCTTCCTTCAATTTGGGATATTGATAAGAATTTTAATATTACAGCAAGTTATATGGCTGGTTACCAATGGGCGCATAATTTTAGTGCTACTACAACAGATTCCTCTACCGGCAAAACTATAGATGCGGGAAAAAGCGCCGGCTTCCAAAATAAATCTCAGGTCAGTTTAAAAATATCTCTTAAAGCTTTGATGGAACCATTATTTATTAGTGGAGATGAGAACTCATCGTTATTAAACGGTGCTGCCGGAAATAATAATCGTGGGAACAATCCTCAGGGTAATAATGTACCCGGACAGATTCCTCCCGGCGGTAATTCCACGGAAGGAAATCAGCAAGGTAATAATTATGAAGGACGTCAACGTAATTTTAGCCGGGAGACGATTAAAAAGGATTCTACCGGAATAAATAGTATTACACAAAAAGTGGCTGATAAAAATAAAAATTTTGTTCCAGATACGACTGCAAAATTAGATTCATTAGCTCAAAGCAAACTTGCTAAGAAAATTACTCTCAAAAATGCAATTCTGTTATTAAAAACTATTGCCAAAACATTATTTTTTGATTATGAAACTATTAATATTAATTTCGGCAACAGCAATACTATTTCAAAAGCAGCTTTAGCTGCTGATGGAACCGGTTTTAGTAATTTTTGGGGATTTACTTTAAACAAAAGTGATGGACCTTCAAGATTATTTATGTTAGGGCTAAGCTCGGATGTGGGCGATAGAGTGGCAGGATTAGGGACTGTAACGGATGTTTTTTCACAGAGTAACAATGTTGACCTTCAAACTTCCCGCCCTCTTTGGGAAGGCGCAAAGATAGACCTGTCATGGAAATTAAGCTGGTCATTAAATGAGAGTACTCCCTATACAACTGCAACCGGTTCCCTTACTAGCGCAGGGCCTATTACTGCTACCGGAACTTTAAGCAGGTCATTCTTTACATTGCCGCCGGTCTCTCTTTTAAGCGTTTTCAAAAGCGGCATAAGTCAGGTAAATAAACTTTATAACCCTAATGCCGTGAACCCTCAGCAAAGCCTTTCACAGGCTTTTATTAATGGATTTGAAACCATGCCATTGCTATCACAGGTAAGTTTTTTGCAGAATGTTGCTGATTATGTTCCAAGACCTAATTGGACGATTACCTGGGACGGACTTGAAAAATATTGGCCATTTAAATCGATAGCCGAAAAGGTTTCTTTGGATCATTCATATAATTCGAGCTATACTGAAGGTTGGTACCTTGACCCCAACGGGAATAGGGTTACACAACAACAACAGATTAATTATGCTTTTGCGCCTCTTATTGGGCTGAATATGACATTTGGAAAAATTTGGAGTGGAAACTTAAGCGGCAGTATTAAATATGCTACCAGTTCTACTTATGCTTTGGGATTATCTACCTTAAATATAACTCAATCTGCTACTAAAGATATAGGTGTATCTGCGACTTATGCTAAGTCGGGATTTGAAATCCCGCTTTTTGGTGTTTCGTTAAAGAACGATATTGAGTTTACATTTTCTTATACCTATAGTCAGAATTCTACTATCCTTTTTGATATGACAAATTTTACAGATGCCGGAACGCCGCAGGATGGACAAACAAGAATTACAATTGAACCAAGAGTGAAATATACTATAAGTTCCAAGGTAACTCTGTCTGTTTTTTATACAAGAACTACTGTACAGCCCGAAGGTCAATCAAGTGTTATACCCACTACTTCCAACCAAGCGGGGTTAGATGTGCATATTGCAATTGGTGGTTAATTAATTTTATCCTTTTAATATAAGTGAGGATTATGAAACGAAATAAAATTTTATGGGTTGATGACGAAATAGAACTTCTTCGCTCACATATTATCTTTTTATCCGAGAAGGGCTACGAAGTTGATACCATTACAAACGGAGAAGATGCTATTAACTCTGTTAAAGCAAATGATTACGACCTGCTTTTTCTTGATGAAATGATGGCAGGTATGGGCGGACTCGAAACTCTTGCGCAAATTAAAGAAATAAACCCGAATCTGCCTGTCGTTATGGTAACCAAGAGTGAAGAAGAAAGTCTTATGAATGAAGCTATCGGCGGGAAAATTGCCGATTATTTAACTAAGCCGGTTAATCCCAGCCAGATATTATTAGTTTGTAAAAAGATTCTTGAGGGTAAAATTATTTCCGGGCAATACGCCGCTAAGGATTATCTTTTGGATTTCAATGAGATATCTCGCGCTTTTCTTAATGAAATGGATTTTGATGAATGGATTGAAATATATATAAAACTTGTTAATTGGGATATTGAGCTGGATTCTCACCCGGAAATTGATTTGCGCCAGACACTTAGCGATCAAAAAAAGGAAGGGAACAAGGAATTCTCAAAATTTGTGGAGAAGAATTATCGCAACTGGATAACATCATTGGGTGATGCAGATACTCCCGTTCTTACAACTGAAATTTTACCTAAATATGTTTTGCCCCATATTATTGATTCAAAATCTTCCGTGTTCCTGTTCGTGATTGACTGCCTGCGTTTAGATCAATGGCTGGTTATGGAAAAGCATTTGCTTGATCTTTTCAAAATTGATAAAGAATATTATTACGCTATTCTGCCTACCGCTACGCCTTATGCGCGTAATGCATTATTTGGCGCTTTGTTTCCATCCGAGATAGAAAAACACTATCCCCAGCTTTGGAGTTCCGGTGATGATGATGAAAAAAGTATGAATAAATATGAAAAAGAACTCCTTCAATCTTTTCTTGACAGGAAAAAAATTAAATTAAGAAATGAATTAAAATACATAAAAATTATCGACCCCGATGTCGGGCGTTATTTTGAGCAAAATATTTTATCTTACAGGGACTCTCATTTGACCGCAGTTGTTGTAAACTTTTTAGATATGATTGCACATGGCAGATCCGATTCCGATCTTCTGAAAGAAATTGCACCCGATGAACCCGCGTATAGGTCTTTAACTAATACTTGGTTTACACATTCATCTCTTTTATCTACTTTCAAAGCAATTGCCGGAATCAAGAATGCAAAAATAATTATAACAACCGATCACGGAAGCATCAGATCATTAAGAGGCGCTAAAGTTCTTGGGGACCGTGAAGCATCATCTAACTTAAGATTTAAGTTTGGCAGGAATCTGAAGGTTGATGATAAGCATGCAATCTACATAAAGAATCCGGAAGAATATAAATTGCCAAAGCGAGGGGTTACTATAAATTATATTATTGCAAAAGAAGATTATTATTTCGTGTATCCGACTGATTATCATAAATATTTAGCTTATTACAAAGATACTTTTCAGCATGGCGGAATCTCTATGGAAGAAATGATTTTACCTGTAATAACTATGGAACCTAAATAAAGATGAGCTTTTTATTCAGCCACAAAATTTATTCGGAAGATGAAACTATTGCTTTAGCATCAAAATTTTCAAGTGAATTGAAACCAGGTGATGTCATAATTCTTAACGGTAACCTTGGCGCCGGAAAAACTTTTTTTATAAAGCATGCGCTGAAAAACATTGGCATTGATAATGTCAGCAGTCCTACGTTTGCAATAGTTAACGAGTATAAAGGAAAATTTAGGATTTATCATTTTGATTTTTACAGGCTAAATAATCCTGCCGAGCTTTTTGATATCGGCTTCAATGATTATCTTAGTGATGATGATTCGATTATTCTTATTGAATGGGGTAATTTACTTCCCGGTGTATTACCGCGCAAGAGGCTGGAAATAACTATAAATATAGAGAGTGATTTCTCAAGAAATTTTATTTTTAAAAAATATGAATAGTGATAAACCAATTTTATCTATAGAAACATCCGGAATTTTATGCGGCGCATGCGTCTATTTTAATTATGATAAGTTTTTTGAAACGACTATTCATTTTAAAAATGTTCATGCAGAAAAGCTGTTTGAATCAATTGAATATGTAGTTAAAACTGCCGGTATTCAAACCGGGGATTTAGGTGCTATAGCTGTTTCCGCCGGCCCCGGTTCCTTTACCGGATTAAGAATCGGTATGTCTGCTGCCAAAGGAATTGCTTTCGGTCTGTCTTTGCCGATTATTCCAGTTCCTACCTTTGAAGCGCTTGCTTTTCAAATAGCATCGGTGCTTCCGGAAGGAACAACGTTCTTAATTGCCAATAAAGTGAATTTGGAAGAAATTTATTGTGCAAAATTTCAAATTAAATCTAATTTGATAGACAGGTTTAATAATTATATATTTGTAGAGAAATTGAAGATAATAAACTTATCGGAATTTATGGATTTTAGTAAAGATTACATCTCATTCGGTAATGTAATTTCAGGTACCAAAGGAAAAGAAGACGAACAAAAAATGAATTTACTTCCTGATAAGGCAGGATTAGCCGCACCTTCACCCGTTTTTGTAGCTAAGTGGGGAAGTTTATTCGGCGCTGATTTGTTGACTACTAATTATGACTATCTTGAACCTAATTATCTTAAAAATTTTATTATAAAGGAAAGAAAAAATGTTTAAAAAAATACTATCTGTTCTGGTTTTCTTTTCTGTATTTGCATTTGCGCAGTCAATTGGTCCTAAAGTAACCATACCTCAAATTAATTATGATTATTCTAAGGTTCCCGAAAACTCAACTTTTCAGCATACATATATGATATTTAACGGCGGCGGCGGGGTATTAAAATTATTTGGAGTAAGTTCTTCTTGTAAGTGTATAACTGCAAGTTTAGACAGAACTACGCTTACGCCGACTGATTCTGCAAAACTTGATGTCAGCTATTCAAATATCGGTAAGTCAAATGCTACAGATAATTACCTATCCCTTACAACTAATGATCCTAATAATCCGAGTGTAAGAATATTTATTACAAGGGCTGTTCAAACAGGTGCCCCAACACTATCATCTATGCCCAATGATACTATCGGTGGTTCGGTGGTTGGCCCTTTAATTTATCTGCCGGAAACCGAACATAATTTCGGAAAAATGAAACAAGGCGAGGTGGGTAAGTACACATTTAAAATAATAAATAAGGGAACAGATTTGCTGAGAATCAGAGATATTACTACTTCCTGCGGCTGTACCGCTGCGATTATTAAAGATAAAGATATTCCTGCCGGAAAAGAAGGAGAAATTTTAGTCCAGTTTGATTCTTCCGGGAAAATGGGAAAACTTACTCGCAGGATTACTGTCCTTTCCAATGATCCGAAGAATACTTATAAAAATATTATAATTTATGCCGATGTTGAAACTGTGAAAGAATAGATATGGCTTGGTTTAAAAGATCTAAACAAAATATTTCCCCGGATTCGCAAAAGAAAGATTTGCCTGACGGGCTATGGGAAAAATGCTCCATCTGCGGCGAGATAATTCATAAAAAGCAGCTTGAATCTAATTTGTGGACATGTGTGAAGTGTAGCTACCATTTTAGAATAGGCAGTCAGGAATATATCGATATTCTTCTTGATAAAGCAACATTCAAAGAGATGGATAAGAAAATGCATTCCGCCGATCCGCTCGGTTTTGAAGATACTAAAAAATATACCGATAGAATTCAGCAAACAATTAAAAAACTTGGCCTTTATGATGCTGTTAAAACCGGGACAGGAAAAATAAACGGGATGGACGTCGCATTCGGTTGTATGGATTTTAAATTTATTGGCGGAAGTATGGGCTCTGTAGTCGGAGAAAAAATTGCCCGCTTAGTTGACAGGGCTTATAAAAATAAAATCCCATTAATTATTGTTTCTGCCAGCGGCGGTGCAAGAATGATGGAAGGAGCATTTTCTTTAATGCAAATGGCTAAAACAAGTTCACGTTTAGCCAGGCTTGCCGATGCTAAAATTCCCTATATCTCTGTTTTTACCGACCCGACTACCGGCGGCACAACTGCAAGCTATGCAATGCTTGGAGATATTCATATTGCAGAACCGCAGGCGCTTATCGGATTTGCCGGGCCTCGTGTTATTAAACAAACTATTGGTAAAGATTTACCGGCAGGTTTTCAACGCTCGGAGTTTCTTCTTGAACAGGGTTTTATTGATTTAATTTCCTCGCGAAAAGATCTAAAGAATAATATTTTTAATGTCTTAACTTTAATTACGTGAGGGAATTATCAAATCTATTTACAACGCTAACGATTTGCGGCGCCTTTCGGCTAAAATTAAAACCGGGGGAAAAACTATTGGGCTTGTACCCACAATGGGATTCCTACACGAAGGACATCTTTCTTTAATTAAAAAATCAAAAGAAAAAGCTGATATTACTGTCGTTTCTATCTTTGTCAATCCTGCTCAATTTGCCCCCAACGAAGATTTAGTAAAGTACCCAAGAGATATAATGCATGATAAAAAACTCCTTAAAAATGCCGGCGTTGATTATGTCTTTATCCCGTCTGTTCAGGAAATTTATCCCCCGGGATTTCAGACTTTTGTTGAAGTAGATAAAATTACAAGGCATTTTGAGGGCAAATTCAGGCCGACTCATTTTAAGGGCGTAACAACCATTGTTTCCATTTTGTTTAATATCGTCATGCCGGACTATGCTTTTTTTGGTCAGAAGGATGCTCAGCAAGCTGCTATAATTAAGCAGATGGTGAAAGATCTTAAAATGGGCCTGAAAATTTTTGTCTGCCCTATTATTCGCGAAAAGGATGGTTTAGCAAAGAGTTCCAGAAATATTTATTTATCTCCGCAGCAAAGAATAGATGCGCTTGTTCTCAGCAAATCTCTGAAATGCGCTCAAAGCCTTATCAAAAAAAATACCTTAGGTATATCTGCAATTATAAATAAAATGAAAGAGGAAATTTTTTCTGTTAATTCTTCCATATTAGATTATATCAAGATAGTTGATATGGATAAGTTTGAAAAAGCAAAAAACTTAACAGCAGGTAAGAAATATTATATTCTGATTGCATGTAAATTCGGAAAGACACGCCTGATTGATAATATCCTTATTAAGGCTTAGGCTTTTACCCGCGCTATTTCTCCGGATTGTTTTTATCGTAAATTGTTTTTACGCCTAATAATACAAGTTCGGGGACATATTTATATTTAAAATTAACATAAGGCAGGAGTTTTTCAGCGCTCCCGCCCGTAATAAAAATTTTTAATTCTTTAGCCTTCATTTCAAATCTTAAATAATCAATTGTACTTTTAATTAGTCCAATGCTTGAGTTTATTACACCGCTTGCTATTGATGATCCGGTATTTTTACCTATATAATTACTATAATATTTTTCAGAAACATTAGGAAGTTGTGCTGTTCTGCAATTTAAAGATTCAAACATCATTGAAATACCCGGAGAAATAAGCCCACCCTTAAATTCACCGGGGTAGCTTACAATGTTTATAGTTGTTGCAGTACCTAAATCAATTGCGACAATATAAGTTTTATCGTTAAAATATTTATAATCTTCGGTTTTTTTATAAAGATAATATGCTCCTTCGGCAGAACACAGCCTGTCTATTCCAAGTGTCCCAGGCGAGTCATAAGAAATTTTTAAGTTAAATTTTACTTCTTTGGTTATAATGAAAGGGGAAAAATTTTTAATAACCGTAGTTGAGTCAATTATTTTTTTAACCAATTCGGGAACTACGGAAGAGATTGCAAAATTATGTCCGGATCTTGTATTTAAATAAGCGATGAAAGATTCTGAATTATTGAATAACATCTTCTCCGTAAGCTTATCATTAGAAAATAATCCCGTTTTAATATTTGTATTCCCGATATCGCAGGCTAATAACATTTAAATGTTTACATCTCCGAAGTAAATTTTTTCAATTTTATCATTGTTCTTTAATAACAGGAAGCCTTCTTCATCTATATCATCAAAAATTCCGTACCTGGTCGTTTCGCCCTCCGAAATGGAAATTTTCTCACCGATTAATTCGCACTTGGATTTCCAATCTTTTAGAATATCATTTGGCGAAGTTTCAAACTTATTTAATGTTTCTTCAAAGTTGTTAAGATATTCTGCTAATAATCTTTCTCTGTCAATCGTATTGTTTAATTCCAATTTTAAAGATGTAGGCTGGATGTTATAATTACCTTGAAAAAGAATTTGGTTTACATTTATTCCGATTCCAATTACTAACCTTTCCACTTTGCTTCCGTGAGAAATGGATTCCATCAGTATCCCCGAAATTTTTTTCCCGTTAACTAAAACATCATTGGGCCATTTAAGTTCCGTTTTTAATTGGTAAAGATTTTCAATTGCATTTGCAACAGACAGTGAAGCGGCAAAATTTAAAATGTTAAATCTTTTAATAAGATATTTCTTATTTGTCAGAAGTACTGAAAAGGTCAAATTATAACCCCGCGTACTGTACCATACTTTATTATTTCTTCCATGTCCGTTGTTTTGTTTTTCAGCAAGAAGTACAGTACCATCTGTGTTGAACTTATTAAGCTTATTTAGCAAAAAAGAATTGGTCGATTCAATTTCTTCCGTATATACAAAATTTCTACCTATAATATCGGTGTTTAGTTTTATGTCAAAATTTTCCAGACTGAACAAATTAACCTCAAAATTCAATTATTAAAAATAATTAAATTTTACAACATTTGTCAGATTAATCGTCAATATAAATATCAATCATGCCAAAAAGGCAGAGGATGTGCCATAATACAACAATTCAATAATATTGCTTTATCTTTGCTAACTCATTATATTATAATAAATTAATATAAATTTATTTTTTGGCATATTGATTGCTTTATTTATTATAAATTATTATGTAAGGAGTTCAAAATGACATATATTAAGTTTGGCCCTGGGAATGATTTTAATACATTTAATAAAAAAATGCATAATTTCTTTGATGAGTTCCCAAATATTGGCCTCGACATAAACTATTCCATAAAACCAAGGACGGATTTTTATTCTGATGAAGAAAATATTTACCTTGACGTTGAAATTCCGGGTGTAAAAAAAGAAGATATTAAAATTTCATTAAATGATAATGTTTTAACACTTTCAGGTGAAAAAAAGGACCTTTCCAAGAACAATAAGAACATTGTGGTAATTAAATCTGAAAGAAATTTTGAGCCTTTTTCAAGAAGTTTCAGACTTCCGGAGGGTTTGAACACAGATAAAATTGAAGCAGCTTATGAAGATGGAATTGTGAAAATAACAGTTGCAAGAAAAACAATAAGCACTTTACAGGAAAAAGAAATTAAAATTAACTAATAAATGCGGCAGAAATATATCTGCTGACTGCAGTATACATATAAGGAGTGATTTAGAATGGGAAAAATAATAGGAATCGACTTAGGTACGACAAATTCATGCGTTGCAGTTATGGAAGGTAACGATCCGGTTGTAATACCTAATTCCGAAGGCGGCAGAACAACACCTTCTGTAGTTGCTTTTACAAAAACAGGTGAAAGATTAGTTGGTCAGCCTGCAAAAAGACAAGCAATTACAAATCCAAAAAATACAGTCTTTTCGATTAAAAGATTTATGGGAAGATTGATTAATGAAGTTCAGGATGAAAAAACTAAAATACCGTATGAAGTAATTCCGGGTGATAATAATTCAGCGCGCGTTAAGATTGGCGATCGCGTTTATTCCCCGCCTGAAATTAGCGCAATGATTTTACAGAAGATGAAAAAAACTGCCGAAGAGTATCTTGGGCAGGAAGTAACCGAAGCTGTAATTACCGTACCGGCTTACTTTAATGATTCTCAAAGGCAGGCAACTAAGGATGCGGGAGAAATTGCTGGCTTAAAAGTTAGAAGAATAATTAATGAGCCTACAGCCGCAGCTCTTGCTTACGGTTTGGATAAAAAGACCAAAGATCATATTGTTGCTGTTTATGATTTAGGCGGCGGTACATTTGACGTCTCTGTTATGCAGCTTGGCGACGGAGTTTTTGAAGTTAAATCTACCAATGGCGACACTCATCTTGGCGGCGATGATTTTGATCAAAGGGTAATAGACTTTCTTGCTGATGAATTTAAGAGACAGGAAGGTATTGATTTACGAAAAGACCCTATGGCGTTGCAAAGATTGAAGGAAGCTGCAGAAAAAGCGAAGATTGAACTTTCAACTTCAGCCACAACTGATGTCAATCTTCCATTTATTACTGCAACACAGGATGGGCCAAAACATCTAAATGTAAATTTGGCAAGGTCAAAATTTGAACAGCTTATTGATGATTTGGTTCAACGCACCAAATTTCCGTGCGAACAGGCTATTAAAGATTCCGGTGTATCGGCTTCTGAAATTAGTGAAGTTATTCTTGTGGGCGGTTCAACAAGAATACCGATGGTGCAGGAACTTGTTAAAAAAATTTTTGGAAGAGAGCCGCATAAAGGCGTTAACCCGGATGAAGTTGTTGCAATCGGCGCAGCTATTCAGGGTGGTGTTTTAACAGGTGATGTGAAGGATGTTCTTCTGCTTGATGTCACTCCGTTATCGCTTGGAATTGAGACGCTTGGCGGCGTAATGACTAAATTGATCGAAGCAAACACAACTATTCCCACCCGAAAAAGTGAAGTGTTCTCCACTGCTTCTGACAGCCAGCCTTCCGTTGAAATTAATGTCCTACAGGGTGAACGTCCAATGGCTGCCGATAATAGAACTCTTGGCAGGTTTCATCTTGACGGTATCCCACCAGCGCCGCGCGGAGTCCCCCAGATTGAAGTAACATTTGATATTGACGTAAATGGAATTCTTCATGTAGCAGCAAAAGATAAGGCTACTGGTAAGGAACAAAAAATTAGCATTACTTCTTCCAGCGGTTTATCTATTGATGAAGTAGAAAAAATGAAGCAAAGTGCAAAAGAACATGCAGCAGATGATAAGAAAAAGAAAGAAGCTGTTGAAGTTAAAAACCAGGCAGATTCTCTTGTGTTCCAGACAAAGAAACAGATTGAAGAATTGAAAGATAAAATTCCCGCTGATGCAAAGTCTAAGCTTGAAGCCGAGATTAAGAAATTGGAAGATGCTATTTCATCAAATAATATGGAACAAATGAAATCTGCAACCGAATCTTTGAATAAAGTTTGGAATGAAATTGCTTCACAACTTTATTCTCAGGCAGGCGCTGGTCAGAAGCAGCAAGAACAACCGCATGGTGCGCCGAGCGATGGTGCAACCGGCAGCGGTGATAAAGGAAAAGGCGACGATAAAAATGTGCAGGATGCTTCTTATGAAGTAGTTGATGATGACAAGAAATAATTAGCAGTTCTGATTTGCAGGCAGGGCAATCTGCCCGGCCTGCACTTTCTTTACAAAGTTTAATACTATAAACAAAAAAATAAAAATAAATGAAAGGGATAACTATGTCCGACTATAAAGAAACTTCAACAACAGAAGTTCTTGAAGAACAAAAATCGTGGGAAGATTCTGTGAAATGTGAACCCAGCATTGCTCCTGCCGTAGATATATATGAAACAGGGGAAGAATTCGTACTAATTGCAAGCCTTCCCGGAGTATTTAAGGAGAACGTTCATCTTAAATTGGAAGAAAATTTATTGTCTATATTTGGTAAGGTCAATTATAATGAATCTTTAGAAAAAAAATATATTTTAAATGAAAGTCTATTTGCAAATTATTATAGGAATTTTAAACTTTCCGAAGGTGTCGATGTTTCAAAGATTTCAGCCAAATATGAAAACGGCCTTTTGACCATCAACCTTCCAAAACATGATAAGATAAAGCCAAAAACAATTAGCTTAAGCTGATAAATCAACTCATCTATGTATAAAGCCCCGATAAAATCGGGGTTTTTTTATTGTATGACCCCGTAATATATGTGATATTAAACCATTCCTATTGTGAAGTTGTCTATACTCAATTGATAATTTTACTAAAAACAATATTATTATACTTTAATTCTTAAAAGGAATTATTTAACTTTAAATTTTAAATAAAATTTGTTCTGGAAATTATTAGATAATGACTCAGAGTTCGAAGAAGAATAGGATTATATTTATTGATTTGATGAGAGCATTTGCGGTGATTCAGATGGTTCAAGGGCATACTATTGATGTCCTTCTATCCAATGATTACAGGAATATGAATTCACCTTTATTTTCTTTCTGGTTTTTTATGAGGGGAATGACTGCGCCTATTTTTTTATTTACTGCCGGTACTGTCTTTACATATTTGTTTAGATTGGTAAACGAGCCTTTCGCTGCCAATCCTAGAGTAAAAAAAGGAATTAAAAGATTTTTCTTATTAATATTCCTTGGATATTTACTTCGCTATCCTGCACCGTTAATTATTAATTTTTCCGGTATTACTGCATACGCTTGGAAAAATTTTTTTGCAGTAGATGTACTGCATTTAATTGGCTTTGGCATTTTTTTTCTGATGGTACTTTTATTGGCAGGTGAAAAATTTAAGATAAACGATTATGTGATTTTTTCCGGCGGAGCGCTTTTATTCTTTGGTTTATATCAACCGTTTAGCGCTATAAACTGGCTTAATTACTTTCCTGTTTGGATTGCAGATTATTTTTATATCGGTAGCGGTTCTAATTTTCCGTTGTTCCCCTGGACTGGCTACGTAATTGCCGGCGGAGTGCTTGGCAGTTATCTTGCAAAACATCCGGAAAGTTTCAAATCAATAAAATTCAGCTTTTGGCTTGCAGGTTTTGGAGGCGCATTAATTATTTTTGCTTTATTAGGCACCGAACTTGAAATTTTATTATACGGTCATTCAAATTTCTGGACTACAAGTCCTAATCTTATCTTTTATAGGCTTGGAATTGTACTTATTCTTAATTCCTTAGTTTCCATGATAGCGCTAAAAGTAAAATCCATTCCAAGATTATTTGTCCTTGTCGGCAGAAACACTTTATTAATTTATATCGTTCATCTAACTATTTTATACGGCAGCGCTTGGAACCCCGGTTTAATAAGTATCCTGGAAAAAAGCCTTAACGTTTGGAACTCAATCGGTATAACCCTCCTTATGTTGACCGCAATGGCGTTTATGGTATTAATAATCCATTGGTTTAAAATTCAGAATAAGCAGATAGAAGCATAAAAAACTGAAATGACTTTAAACTAAAACAAAAGTGTGGGCTTTTACAAAAAAAAATAGGCATTGTAAAAATATAGAATAGCCTGCCAACCGGTAAGCTAGTTTGTTCGACCCTTCATGTGTATTTGGCAAATTATTAGTACGATTTCAGGCGAAAAACAGTAGTCGGGCAAGACTGCCCGACCTACAAAAAACCCTGGCTTATAATTTGAATGGGATAATGTCGGAAGTTAATAATTACTTTTTGTTATTATATTTGTTCCGATTATTATATTTAATTTAATCTGTCAAATTTTTTTATTATTATTAACAATATAAATAAGTGAGAAAATCCGCATCAACAAGCCCGGAAACAAACGAGGAAGATAAACAGTATGAACAGTCCCTACGTCCTCTAAGATTATCGGATTTTTCCGGCCAGCCCAAAATTACCGATAATTTGAATGTTTTTGTATCTGCTGCCTTAAAGCGCGGGGAAGCGCTTGATCATGTATTGCTGACAGGTCCCCCGGGATTGGGAAAAACTACTCTTGCACATATTATTGCCCATGAGATCGGTGTGAAACTGAAAATTACTTCCGGTCCTGTCCTTGAAAAACCCGGCGACCTTGCCGGTTTATTAACTACATTGGAAGAGAAATCAGTCCTGTTTATAGATGAAATTCACCGGTTAAGCCCTGTTGTTGAGGAATATCTTTATTCGGCGATGGAAGATTATAAACTTGATATTATGATTGACAGCGGCCCGAATGCCAGGTCAGTACAAATTCGCCTGCCTAAATACACTTTAATTGGCGCAACTACAAGAGCCGGCATGTTGACTTCTCCTTTAAGAGATAGATTCGGTATAAAGTTCAGATTGGATTATTATGATTCTGAAATTCTGAAAAAAATAGTTAAGCGTTCTAGCCAAATCCTTTGCATTAGCATTGATGAAAATGCCGCTTATGAAATTGCAAAGAGGTCCAGGGGCACTCCGAGAATTGCCAACCGCCTGTTAAGAAGAACCCGTGATTTTGCCGACTTTGATAATAAAAAAGTAATTGACGTTGAAGTTTCTAAAAAAGCTTTGGCTGCATTGGAAGTTGATGAGTATGGCCTTGATGAAATGGATAAAGATATTATTCTTGCGATTATTGAAAAATATAAGGGAGGACCTGTAGGATTAAATACTCTCGCGGTTGCAGTAAATGAGGACCCCGGCACCATTGAGGAAGTTTATGAGCCGTTTTTAATTCAGCAGGGGTTTATAAACCGTACCCCCCGGGGCAGGGAAGCTACGGATCTTGCCTACAGGAGATTTGGTAAAACCAAATTCGACGATAAAAATTTAACTTCATTGTTCGGCTGATACTTGCCTATATATTAATGGCTGCTTTAAGTTTACCTGGTTTTGAAGATTAATCTTAGATAAATATATAATCCTGTCATGAAGATTAACCGAAGCAAAATACTGTTTTACAACAAAAGGGACTACTTCCCAAAGTATATCTCCGTTCATTGCTTTAAAATATTTGTTTAATACAATATCGTCTATTCTTTCGCATTTTGCTAATATTGCCATATCATCGTTAAATAAGCCAAATTCATCTATAACTTTCTGAGAAGTCTGAGGACCTTTTCTATCTAAAGTCCCGCCAAGCCGTTTTATTTCGGTTTCAAGGTTACGTACGTCTATTTCCTTTTCTTCAGCACAATTATTGATCGTTCGCTTCACATGCGGGTTTGATATTTTAGCGGAAGCAGTTTTGAATAGTATGTTTTCCTCTTTGCAGATATTTACTAAATCCTCTAAAATAGAGAGTGTGGCTTCTCTTGCGGTTTCCATTTTGCATTACCTTTGTTTTAGTATCATTGGACATTACTTACGTTTTCAGAGCGTGTACAAATAAAATCAAGCAACCTTTCTTTACAACAATAATTGCAGCAAAGTTTTTAAAAATGTCCCTTAATAACCTATTTGACTCGTTTGTGGTTTTAGTCATAAATTCAAAGTGAAAATAAATTATTAAATTAAATCGGCAAATGATGTTTCTCACAATAATCTTGTTATGAAAGTGGTAGAAATAATTCTAGCACTATTGCTATTTGACAAATAATGTGGAAACATATAATATCTTTATTCGTTAATTTCAAAAATCATTTAAGGATTTGACGCAAAAGATATTTGGCATAGTCATTCCTTTTGCTGTGGCACTATGTGGAAAAACCAATAATATTTCAATTATTGTTATCTTCCGAATTGTAATATGGGAATGTCCATGCTAAAACTCGGGCTATTTAATAAAATTTTAATAACTGCATAATATGAGTTACTAATAAATAATAAATAACCAATAAATAAATTTAATTTTATTGCAGAATTCGCTTGACATTATTTACTGGGCGCAATATATTTTAGCCATGAAAAAAGGCAGTACTGTAATTATTCTGATTTTTTTAGTTTTTATTGCTGCAGTTTTTGCAACTGGTAGTATAAATCTAAGTATAGGAAATAATGCCAATCTTACCTGGAATGTTTCACAAGATATATCTCTATCCGCAACGCAAAGATTCAGTATACAAAGAAGAACTCCTCAAACAACTTATTCGGAAGTTCATTCAATTATAGCTTCAAGCAATGTTTATTCTTATCAATGGACGGATCCCATTTATAAAACCGCTGATGTATACTATATTTATCAAATACAATTAATTGATGTTAATTCTAATTATGTCTATGTTACATCTAATCCATCCGGCTTAGGTATTTCCAGCGTTAAACAAACGTGGGGAAGTATTAAAGCAATGTTCAGGTAATATCCTTTCGGTGAATTTCTAATCTATTAAGCAAGCCTTTTAATTTTTTATATTAAGAAAATATTATATTAGTAACTTATGTTATATAAAATAAATGAATTAATAAATCCAGCATATTACAAATTTAAATAATAAAATTGTTCAATTAGATAATTCCGGGGAGTCTGGATTTTGATACAACAGTAAAGTTCTATAATATTTTCTTCCCTGCGGGATTTCTTTGCTTATTGTAGTTGTGTTGTAATTTAATAAATCACCTTACACAAGATATTTGGCATAACCATTTCCATGGAATAAAATCGCCCCGACATATATGCCGGGGACTACTCATTTAAAAATATATCTGGCTTTAGCCGAAATTGAATGAATTTTGTGGCTAAAGCTAATAATATGTAGACTATCATTATTCTCCGGGTTATAACCCGGCGCTTAATGAAATCTTAATAACTGGGTTACATAAGTTAGTAATATATTCTTAATAAATTAAAATTAACCTCGATTTATTGATATGTATAAAAAACTTTGCTATTTCTTTTTAATAT